>LWDU01038933.1_pt1 | contig 70526 bp, 60 predicted proteins | sample 727161 | NCBI WGS metagenome assembly LWDU01 (sample SAMN04566230, study PRJNA314399) | hydrothermal vent metagenome | isolation source: deep sea hydrothermal plume seawater | place: Mexico: Gulf of California, Guaymas Basin | collected 2004-07-11 | reverse complement strand
AACCGGGACCGCGACGGAGAGAATGCAGTCCCCTCCCTTCAGGAAATTCAAGCCTAACTCCTCCGCCGTGTTCAGAGTGGGGACGATTAGACGCCCAAATCATCCCGGCCAAATATCGCTTCGAGGGTGATGCCTCGCTCGGCGAAGGCTTCGGCCGCGCCTTCGCCCCGATCCACCAAGCAGAGAACCCGGGCCACCTTGCCGCCGGCGGCTTCGACGATGTCCAGGGCTTCAAGGGTCGATCCCCCCGTAGTGGTGGTGTCCTCGAGGAGCGCCACGGTCTGTCCGGCCGCGAAGCCACCTTCGAGTTGGCGCCCCAGTCCGTGTTTCTTCTTTTCCTTGCGGACAAAGAAGCCGAGCAGATCGCCGGCGCGCTCGTCCCGGGCTGCAGCGCCCAGCACCGCCGAAACGAAGGGCACCGCGCCCACCGCCATCCCGCCCACCGCCGCTACAGGGGGTCCGGCAAGCAAGCTCTCGAGAACCAATTCGCCTGCCAGTTTCACCCCTTGCGGGCGCATCAGGGTCTGGCGCAGATCGAGATAGAAATTGCTCTTGCGGCCGCTGGCCAGGGTGACTTCCCGGCGCTCGAACGAAACGTCGAGAATGAGATCGAGCAACTCTTGGCGGCGGGGGTCGGTCAAGGGTTTGCCTCCGTGGGGGCTGGGGCCAACGCAAACGCCCCGGGGTTGGGGGTTTCTACTGTTTGCGAATCCCCAGAGCGAACTCGGCGATCAAGCGGTTGTGGAGTTCGCTGGTTCCTTCGCCGAATTCCAGGGATTTCGCCTCCATGAGCAGCCGGCCGATCTCGTATTCCTGGGTGCACGAGTATCCGCCAAAAATTTGCATACCGTCCAGGGCATTCTGCACCGCGGCCTGGCTGGCGCAGAGCTTCGCCATACTGCTCTCCATGCTGGCGCGCTCGATTCCCGCATCCTTCATTCGCCCCAGGCGATAAACCAGGAGCCGCGCCTGCTCGGTACGGCAAACCATGTCGGCGACCTTTTGCTGGATCATCTGGAAGCCGCCGATTTTTTGCCCGAAGGCCTCGCGCTCCATCGCGTAAGGGAGGGCGAGATCGAGACAACGCTGAGCTTGGCCCACACAGCGCGCCGCCACGGAAAATCGGCCCGTATCGAGCGCCGCTCCGAGAATCGGAAAGCCTCCGCCGGCTTTGCCGAGGAGGGCCGCGTCGGGAATGAAGACGTTCTCGAAATGCACCTCGGAGAGCTTGTCACGCTTGAGGGTGCGCATGGGGAAATCGCTGATCGAAAGGCCGCTCTCGACTTCGCGTGGGTCAAAGACGAATGCCGTCACACCCTTGTGTTTTTTCTCACGATCGACGCTGGCCACCAAGAAAAAAAGCCCGGCGTGATCGGCATGGGAGATGAAGACTTTGGTGCCGTTGATCCGCCATCCGCCAGCCACCTTCTTCGCCGTGGTCTGCATACTGCCGAGGTCGGTGCCGCCGCCCGGTTCGGTGAGGCAGGCCGAGCAAATGATCTCGCCTTTCGCGATGCCCGGCAGAAAGGCCTCCTTCTGGGCTTCGGCGCCAAAATTTAACAGCGAACCCGCGCACAGAGAATTCGCCACCGAGATCACCGAGGCCACCACCCAGTCCACCCGGGCGATCTCCTCGCAGATGATCCCATAGGTGACGGCGTCGCTGTACGAGCCCCCATATTTCTCGGGGATCATCGGCCCGAGCAAACCCATTTCGGGGAGCTTGGCGATGAGTTCCAACGGGTAGCGCTCCTCGCTCTCGTACTGCTCCACATGGGGGAGAATTTCCTTCTCGGCAAATTCCCGAACCGTGCGGCGGACCTCGCGCTGCTCGTCGCTGAGGTCAAAATCGGCCATGCGGTCTAGGGCGTCGCTCATGGGATCTCCGTACATCCGCCTCTAACTCGGTCCAAAACGGCACGAGAACCCGCTTAATATAGCCCGCTCGACACTGCCCGTGGGGGATCGACAGAGGCGCCCGGCTCCCGTACCCTCCGGCGTCCGCACAGCCTGGGGACATCCCCGATTCGCTCCCGTGCAGACCGAGCGAATGAATCGATATAGATCTATAGCCATAAATAGATAATAGAAAGAAGAAAAGTTATGAAGAAGCCGACCCAGAAGCGAAACCGGGGCAAGTCCTCGAGGCACCGCGCGAAGCTCAAGCAAAAGCACCGGCGCGCACGGCGGCGCATGACCGGCGGCGCCCGCTCGACCTACCGCTAGGCGCCCTTCGCGCAGCCGGTACCGGGCGGCTTCAGCGCGAAACCGCGGCGGACAGTTCTTCGCTTGCACGGTCCAGGGCTTCGTCCACCGCCGCTTCCCACGCCCTGACGCCCTCCGCCCCTTGGCCGGCTTCGGGAAAGAGCAGGCCGCGAGACGAGTTCACCAAGCCTCCCTCCAAACCCCGAGGCCCCGCGACAAAGCTCCGCACCGCCTCGGCCGCGCTGGCTCCCTGGGCCCCGTAACCCGGTATTAGAAACAGCGCGTTGGGGAGTAGGCCCCGGAGCCTCTCCGCTTGCTCGGGATACGTCGCCCCGGCGACGATCCCCAAGGACGACCAGCCCGTGGCGGGGCCGGCGAGTTCGTCGGCAAGTTCGCTCAGGCTCGCCGCCAAGGCTTCGTAGACCGGACCTTCTTTCTCCAGCAACCGGTCCTGCAAGTCTCCCGATCCTGGGTTGCTCGTTTTCGCGAGCACAAAGAGACCCCGCCCGTAGGCAGCAGCGCGCTCCACGAAGGGAGCCAGGGTATCGAGGCCCATATAGGGGTTGAGGGTAATCGCGTCGGCCTCGGCAGCGGCGCCCGGCTCCAGGTAAGCGGACGCGTATCCCTCGGCGGTGGATCCGATATCACCGCGCTTGGCATCGAGCACGATCAAGAGCCCGCGCTCTCGGGCCGCGGCCATCACCCGCTCCAGCACGGCCAAACCCGCCGAACCCATCTGCTCGAAGAAGGCGATCTGGGGCTTCACCGCGGCGACGCGTCCGGCCAAACGGTCGAGAAAGGCCAAGGCCAGAGCCTCCACAGCGCCCGGGGTGGCGGGATCCGTGGCCGCCATGCTGCCCCGCTGAAAGAGCGGGGGGATGCGCGCCAGATGGGGATCGATTCCCGCACACAGGGGGTGCCCGATTTCCCGGGTCCGCGCCATCAGGTCATCGGCGAAATGCAATCCGAGGCTCCTTCCTGCCGGGCCCGAGGATGGCAGATCCCCGCCCGGCAATCCAATTCGCGCGCGGGACCCCGGAGTTTCTTCTCGCCCATCGCAGTGCCCCACCCGCACCAATCGCCGCTAGCCTCTGCGCGTGTCTTTTGAATTCGAGCTTGAGGCCACATCCGGCCAGGCCCGGGCGGCCACCTTCGACACCCCTCACGGTCGGGTACACACCCCGTGCTTCATGCCCGTGGGCACCCACGGCGCGCTCAAAGCCATGACCCCCGCACAGGTCGCCGATACCGGCGCCCAAGTGGTTCTCGCCAATACCTACCACTTGGCCCAGAAGCCGGGCGAGGGATTGGTAGAAAAGCTCGGCGGCCTTCACGCGTTCATGCAATGGCCCGGGCCCATTCTCACCGATAGCGGGGGCTTTCAGGTTTTCTCCTTGCCCGGGGTCGAGATCGCCGACAAGGGCGTGCGCTTCAAGAACGAACAAACCGGTGACGTCATGGACATGACCCCCGAGAGTTCCATCGGCATTCAGAATCGTCTGGGAGCCGACATCATCATGGCTTTCGACGAGTGCACCCCATACCCGGCCTCGCGTAAACTCGCGGCCACCGGGGTCCGGCGCACCTTGGCCTGGATGGAGCGCTGCATGAAGGCGCACGGTCGTCCCGACGACCAGGCGCTCTTCGCCATCGTCCAGGGCAGCGTCTACCCCGAACTCCGCGCCCAATGCGCCGAAGGTCTGGCGGCCTTCGACTGCCCGGGCTACGCGATCGGCGGCGTCAGCGTGGGCGAGGGCCACGAACTGCTCTGCCAGATCACCGAGAGCACCGCGCCCCTGCTGCCCGCCCAAAAGCCCCGCTACCTGATGGGGGTAGGCCTCCCCGAAGATCTGATTGCCTGCGTGGGCTATGGGGTGGATCTCTTCGACTGCGTGATCCCCACCCGCTATGCCCGCAGCGCCACGGTATTTACTTCGCGTGGGCGGCTTCGGCTAACCCACCGCCGCTACCGCCGAGACGCCTACCCCATCGATGTCTCCTGCGATTGCTATGCGTGCAAGGACGGCGCCTTCACCCGGGCCTATCTTCACCACCTCTTCGCCGCCAACGAAGTGCTCTCAGCGATTCTCTGCTCCATCCACAACGTGCACTTCTATGCGTCGCTGATGGCCCAGGCCCGGAGGGCCATCTTCGAGGGCCGCTATTCGGATTTCGCCCGGGAGTTCATGGAAGGCTACGGGCAAGCCGAGGGCGCCCGCCCGGAGGCGCCCACGCGCTGAGCCTGGCCTTTTCGGGCTCGCCCCCCCCCGCTGGCGGCAGAGAACTTTGCGGCCGTAAGGGTGGCGCTTCTCGTCAGAAAAGGGAACCTACTGCCCCTATGGCTCTCACTTGCGGAATCGTCGGCCTGCCCAACGTGGGCAAGAGCACCATTTTCAACGCCCTTACGGCGGCCGGCATTCAGGCCGAGAACTATCCCTTTTGCACCATCGAGCCCAATACCGGGGTGGTGACGGTCCCCGACTCCAGGCTCGAGCAGCTCGATGCCATCGTGAACTCCGTGCAGATCATTCCCACCACGGTGGAGTTCGTGGACATCGCGGGCCTCGTCAAGGGCGCCAGCCAGGGCGAGGGCCTGGGCAACCGTTTCCTCGCCAACATTCGGGAGACCAGCGCCATCATTCACGTGGTGCGCTGCTTCGACGACGACAACGTCGTCCATGTCGATGGTGCACCCGATCCGCTGCGCGATGTGGAAACCATCGAGATCGAACTCGGCCTGGCCGATCTTGAAACCATCGAGAAGCGACTGGACCGCGCCCAGCGCGGCGCCAAGAGCGGAGACAAGGCGGCCAAGGCCGAAGCCGATTTTTTCTCCGCCTTGCTCGAACACGTGTCGGGAGGCCGGGCAGCCCGGCACTTCGATGTCCCCGACGCCATGCAGGTCGTTTACCGGGACTGTCACCTGCTGAGCGCGAAGCCCGTCCTCTACGTCGCAAATGTCGATGACGCGGGCCTGGCCGAGGGAAATCCCTATAGCGAGGATCTCGCTGTCCATGCTGGGAAAGTGGCCGCCGGCGTGGTCCGCATCTGCGGTCAGGTCGAAGCGGAACTTTCCGAAATCGAGGTCGACGAACGCAGCGAGTTCCTGCGAGATCTCGGCGTGGAAGAGCCCGGTCTCCACCGGCTGATTCATGCCGCCTACACGCTCCTCAACCTGATTACCTTCTTCACCGCCGGCGAAAAGGAAGTGCGCGCCTGGACCGTTCGCCAGGGCGCCCTGGCCCCCGAGGCCGCGGGGGAGATCCACAGCGATTTCGAACACAATTTCATTCGCGCCGAGGTCATCCCCTTCACGACCTACATCGAAGTCGGCGGGGAGAACAACGCCAAGAACAAGGGGCTCATGCAGGTCGAGGGCAAGGAATACCCGGTGGCCGATGGAGACGTGATGCATTTTCGTGTCGGCGTCTAGAGCGGGCGCGAAACCCTTTTCTCCCTAAAACTTTTTTCTCCATGAGACTCTGTCGTCCCTAAAATCCTGTCCCCCCTGAAATCCTTCGTCCCAAACCGCCTTGTGCGCGCGGGCGCTGAAAGGAAAAGCGAGTTGCCCGAACTTCTCACACCCGATGAAGTACTCGCCCGCTACACCGCCGGGCCCGATACCGGGATCTTTACCGACGGATCCTGCGACCCCAATCCCGGCCCCGGCGGCTGGGGGCTCGTCTGGGTCGAGAGCGGCGAAATTCGCGAAGAGCGAAACGGGCAGGCGCCGGATACAACCAACAACCGCATGGAGCTGCAGGCACTCATCGAAGCCATGAAGATGTTGGCCGAAGATGCCCGAGTCGACATCTACTCGGATAGTCAACTTTGCGTCAAAACCGTCAACGAGTGGGCGGCGGGCTGGGAAAGGCGCGGTTGGAAACGCAAGACCGGCCCCATCAAGAACCTCGACCTGGTTCAGGAATTGTGGGCCCTCGCCCAGGCGCGCCCCGGGGTCACATTCAAGTGGATCAAGGCCCACGACGGCTCGCGTTGGAACGAGTACGCCGACGCTTTGGCGTCGACCTATATGCTCCGCTGAGGCGGGCCGTTCGCTTTCAGCGCCTGGGCGCAATGGCGCTTTTAGCGTCTCGGCGCGATGGCGCCCTCGGGCACCCGCTCGAAGTAGAGTTTTTCATCGACGGGCGTTCGGGGCGGGCGCCCGTGGCGACCCAGCGGCCAGCCGATGGGCAGCAACGCGCAACTGGGCGTGGCTTCGGACAAGCCCAGGTAGGCGTCGATCTCCGGTCCGTCGGCCAGGTGAACCGTCGTCAGCGAAGCCCCCAGCCCCACCCCCCGGCACGCGAGCAGAATGTTCTGGATCGCGGGGAAGAGCGCCTGGCTCTGGGTTTCGCCCCGACGCTTCCAGCCCGCCACGAAAAGGTGAACCGGGGCTTCGTGCATATGATCCGCCAGGTGAAGCGCGGCCCGCATGTTGCGTACCTTCGCTTCGGGGAAATCAGGATTGGCTTCGGCACGCTCGAGCGCCGGAAGGATGTATTGCCGAAAGCGCGCGCGGTAGCGCTGAGCAATCCAGGCCCGGCGTTCGGCCTCGGTGACCGCTACGAAGATCCACGGCTGCCGGTTGCCGCCACTCGGCGCGAACGTACCGGCCTCGCAGACCTTGCGAATCAGCCCCGGCGGAACCGGGTCTGCGCGCAGTCGGCGAATCGCCCGGGCAGTGCGCATTGCTTCAAGGAGAGGAACATCTTCCCCCAGGCTGTCGATGTCGAGTTCACTCATGCCGGACCTCGGGCCTGCTTGCGGGCCGCCTTCTTCGCCGCCGCCCTGGGCAATTTCGTCTTCCCCATGCCGAGTATGCGCTGGAACTCGAGGCGTTCCACCGGCACCACCGAAAGCCGTCCCCGGCGAATCAGCGCCATCTCGCTCAGGGTGGGATCCGCCTTGATGGCCGCCAGAGTGACCGGTTCCTTCAAGGCGACCACCGGCTCTACATCCACCACCAGCCAGCGCTCATCTTCGGTGGTGGGATCCGGATAGGATTCGGCACAGACCCGGGCCACCCCCACCACCTCTTTGCCTTTGTTCGAGTGATAGTAGAGACAGAGATCGCCCAACTTCATGGCGCGCAAATTGTTGCGCGCCTCGTAGTTGCGAACCCCATCCCAAAATGTCGAGCCATCGGCCACCAACTCCGACCAGGCATATTTGTAGGGCTCCGATTTGATCAACCAGTAGTGACGCGCCATCTTCATCTCCCGGGCCAGAACGCACTGTCTTGAAAATTCCAGAGAGGAGCATCGCATGAGTCACCACTCATCGGAAGACTCGAAACCTCATTTTGAGCAAGGTCCGGTCCAAGTTCTTTTCGGCGAGCGTGGCGGCGCCTACCCCGACGGCAATTCGATCCTGGTACGGGGCGAAAACGAAACCCTGCTCATCGACCCCGCAGTGGGCCTTCATGAAAGGGCCGAAAACCTGCCCCAGATCGACCGGGTGATCCTCTCCCACTGCCACGAAGATCATATCGCCGGCCTGTCTCTCTTCCCCGATACCCCCGTCCATGTCCACACCCTCGACCGCCCCGGCTTGGAATCCCTCGACCAGATGCTGGCGATCTACGGTTATGGAGGACCCATCGAGGCGGCCTTCCGCGAAATCCTGGTGAAAACCTTCCACTATGCGCCCCGGCCCGATGCGCAAACCTACGCGGACGGCGATGTCTTCGATGCCGGCGGTGTCACGGTTCGAGCCCTTCACGCCCCGGGCCACACGCGCGGACACTCCTGCCTGATGGTGGAGTGGAGCGAGGCCGGCGCCCACCGGCGTCTTCTCTATCTGGGCGACATCGAACTCACCGGCTTCGGGCCCTATTACGGCGACGCCTGGTCGGACCTGGAGGATTTTGAGCGCAGCCTCAGCTGGGCGCGGGACGTCGAAGCCGATTGGTACGCGACCTTCCACCACATCGGCGTTCTCGAGGGGCGGGCGCCCTTTCTCGCGCGAATGGACATTTTCGAGGGCGCCATCGCGCGCCGAGAAACGAACCTGCTCAAATTCCTCGCCGAGCCGCATACGCTCCAAGAGGTGGCTGATCACCGTTTCGTCTATCGCCCGGGGGACGACGTCTCCTTCGCGGAGGCGGTTGAAAAGCGATCCATGCAGCAACATATCGACCGGCTCGTCACCGCCGGCCGAGTGCGCGCGCTTGCCGAAGGACGCTACCAAGCCCAGTAGACGGCCAGCGGCTCTCGCCTAGGGGGTCACGGTTTCGGGCCAGCCCCGGGCGTAGTGATCGCGCAAGACGAAAAAGGCTTCTTTTCTCTCGCCTTTTTCGGAGATCAGCCCTTTGCGGTTCCAGTAATCCTGAACGCCTTGGTAGAGCCGAAGGGGCGCGCGAAAATCCTTCAGCACCCAAGGGCTGAGTCCCCGGAGCTGGGGCTGGTTGGCCAGCATGGCAAGCTGCTTCTCGTAGACCAGGGCCTGGTACTCTTCGCTGTAGGCCACCAGATCTTCGGCGGGCGCGTGCATCCCGAACTTCGCGCCGGCGCCGAGTTCGCTCACAATCAGGGGCTTGCCTTCGGGCGTGCGAATTTCGATCTCCGCCATGCCGTCGAGCATGACTCGCCGCATGTGGTGCGACGACCAGGGAAGCATCAAGGCCAGCCCGCCCGAGTAGTACCATCCAAAATATTCGTTCAGCGCCGGGACATCGACGATTTCCGCCAGGGGATCGCGCACATCGAAAACCCACTTCGACACCGGAAAACCCGCCACTGCGGGCAAATAGCCGCCGAGCAGAAAACCCTGGAGCGCGTCGGCGCCCGTGAGCAGCGCCGCCGTCACCAGGCGGGTCGGGTCCTCTTGGCGCACGAGGTCCGCAAGGTTCTGCAAGAAGGCGTTCCGCGCCGGGCCTTCGGGAGTTTCATTGGCGAGACTCCAAAGGATGACGCTGGCGCGATTTCGATCGCGCTCGATCAACTCGCTCATCTGACGACGGGCTCGAGTCAGCGTTTTTTCACTCTCGAAATCTACCGCCCAATAAACCGGAATCTCTTCCCAAACCAGCAGGCCCAAACGATCGGCCACCTGGGGCATGAATTCGTCGTGGGGGTAGTGGGCAAGACGGACGAAATTCGCATCGAGTTCCTTCGCCCAACCCAGGAGGGTCTCGGCCTGGGCTTGGGAATAGATCCGCCCGCCGTCCGAAGGGCGTTCCTCGTGGAGGGAAATGCCTCGCAAAAAAATGGGTTCGCCGTTGAGCAGAATCTCTTCGCCTTGGACGGCAACGGTTCGGAAGCCTATCCGATCGCTCACCGAATCCTTCCCCGCCCTGATCTCCACGTCATAGAGACGCGGGCTCTCGGGGGACCAACGCTGGGGATTTGCGGGCACTCGAATTCGCGCCCGTCCCGCCGGGTCCACCGCAAACCCCTGCTCGATACCGAGTTCGGGGATCGACAGCACGCCTTCATCGCCTGCCTCGAAACCCACGGTTTCGATCCAGCCCGCGATCACCGAACCCGCGGCCCCGGGTTCGCTCTCCAGGCCGATCTGCCAACTCCGCACATATGCAGTGGACACGCCCAGAAGCGAAACCTCCCGGGTCAGTCCGCCATAGTTGTGCCAATCCGTGGTCGGCGTCGGGATATCGTCGGCGGCTCGCCGGTTGTCGACCCGGACCACGAGCAAATTTTCTCCGGCCTTCAGGGCGCCAGTCACGTCAAAGTTGAAGGGCGTGAAGCCGCCCTCGTGCTCGCCGAGCAGCAGACCGTTGAGATAGACCGACGCTCGGTAGTTGGCCGCGCCGAAGTGGAGGAACACACGCTCCCCCGACATCCCCTGGCGATCAAAAGTCGTCTTGTACCAAACAACGCCCTGGTAGAAAACCAGGCGCGGATCCTGAGTGTTCCAATCGCCGGGGACCGCCAGGGTGAGGCCGTTCTCGAAGGAAAACTCCGCCAGGTCGCTGGGCGTTTTGGGCTCTACGGCGCGCGGCGCAAGTCCCGCAAGGGTGCCCCGGTCGTAGGGGTCGATCACCGCCTGCCAACGGCCATCCAGCGAAACCCGCTCGCGCCCTCGCGAATTTTGCACCAAGGGCTCCGGGGGCCGCGCCGTATTCTGGGCCACCGAGCGTAGGTGGTCGACGAGTTCCTTCTGCTCAGTGGGCCAATTTCCGAACCAAAGATAAATCGTCAGCGCGAGGGCGCCGGCCCCGATCACGAAAAGGCCCACGCTCACGGCGGTCCAGAGTTTTCGCAAGCGTTTTCTCCTCTCGAAAGGAAACCACTCCGCCACTGGGTCACGATCCCGATTGAATCGCGGGAAACCTCGCCGGACTCAACTCTGGAGAAAGCACCCGATGGATCTAGAGCATCTCCTTCGGGGTTTGACGCTCCATGATGTGGCGCGCCACATAGGCGACCAGAGGCCGGGAGCCGACGCGCGAGGCCGAGTTGGCGCGAATCCAATTCCACCATCCGGCCACCACCGAGGGCTGTTGCCCAAGGGCGTCCAGCGCAGCGTTCACCACGCTGCTCGCGGTCGCGCCGTCGTGGGGGAGTTCGCCCGCTGCCTGCTGAAACTCGGTCAACGTGGGACCGGGCTCGAGCACCAGCGCATCGATACCATCGGCGCGCATCTCCGCCCACAGCGCTTCGCCGAGGTGAAGATCGAAGGCCTTGGTCGCGCTGTAGACGCCGTGCAAAGGGAGCGGTTGTCGGCCGGCCACAGATCCGGTCATGATCACCGCGCCCCGCCGTCGATCCCGCATGGCGGGCAACACGCGGTGAGTGAGAACCAGCGGCGCCATGCAATTGAGGTTGACCATTTCGCGCAGTCGGCTGAGATCCTGCTTGTCGAAGCGCCCCGCATAGCCAATGCCCGCGTTGTTGACCAGGATGCCCACGTCGAGATCCGCCACCGCATCGGCCACACGATCCGGACCTTCGGGGCTCGCCAGGTCCACCGCCTCCACGCGGACTTCGACTTGAAACTGCTCTTTGAGTTCGGTCGCCAGGGCGTTGAGCTTCTCCCGCCGGCGCGCCACCAGCACGCAGTGAATCCCGTCCCGGGCGAAAGCCCGCGCGAACTCCAAGCCGATCCCCGCCGAAGCGCCGGTCACCACCGCCCATTCCCCGTACCGGGCGCGAAGCGAACCGCGTTTGTGCGTAAAGTGATCGCGCGCATTCCAGAAGGCCAGGGTCAGGAGCGCGAAGGGCACCCCGGCAATCAGACCCAGAAAAAAGCCCGTCCACGAACCGTATTGGAAATTCGGCCAGAGCAGCATTCCGATGGCGACTTGAGCCACGTACGCGGGCGCGGCCACGCGCATCCACGAGCGCCGGCGTCGAAACCCGTAGGCGAGGGCCGCGTAGACGAACCAATGGGGGAGGGCGGCCCATTTGGCCGCCCAACCGGTGAACATGACCCCAAACCAGACTTCCTGATCGGCCTCCACCGGCTTCCAAAAAATGTCCCACGGCATATAGATGAAGGCCATGAATGCGCAGAACACCATGGCTGCGTTCATCCACCAAGGTCGACCGCTAAAAAGATCGTGAAGCCATTCGCTCATAAAATTCTCCTGGGGGGCTGGGGGAATCATACGCCATCGAGACCGGGGTCTGGGGCCCGGAAGGCAGCCTTCTCCGACCGGGTCTGGCGCGCGATCTTCCGCAGCGGGCGGCGAGGATTGCGGTCCGCGTAGACGATCTGCTCGTCGATCATCGTCTCGAAGAGGTTCATCAGGCCGTCCAGGCCCGGGGTCTCGGGCTCGATGAGAGCCAAGGCCTGAACGATGGCTTCGATGGTCGATAGGTAAGTGCCCCGGGGCTCCTTGCGAATGCGGTAACGGCTGGGCGAGGCGGGGCTCAGTTTTACCCGTGGGAGATCGCCCAGACTCGGGTTTTCCCGAAGCAGCTTCCGAGCCTGGGACCAGGTCCCGTCGAGAACCACGAGTCTCTGGGGCAACTCCGCGGGCTCGAGATCGGCCAATTCTCGGGCCGAATCGCCCGGGAAAAGCAGTGCGCTGCCCGGTGCGAAATCCAGGGGAATCCGCAGGCTCCGGGGCGCAACGGCGCGGGGCAGCAACAATTCTGAATTGGCGAGGCCCAGCCGCGCGATGCGCGCGGTCCCGATGGCGTGGAAGCGCTCGCGCGGATGCTGGAGAATCGTGATCCGGGTCCGGTTTGCCACGCTGCGCACGCGTCCACACAGACAAAGCCAGCGCGGCTTGAAGCAGCCGTAGCAGGTCTCGCGACCGCCTTGCGGGGCTTGCCGTTGCGGGGGCGCAGAGCTCGGGCGGCGCTGGGGCATCGCGCGATCCTAGCGGCATGCCGGGGGCGACCGCTTGCTTTTCCCGGTAACCTCGGGTCCGTCATCCCAAGGGGCCTCAGTGAGCAGCAGCTTCGGAAAAGTCTTCAGGATCACTACCTTCGGCGAATCCCACGGCGGAGCGGTAGGCGTCGTAGTCGACGGCTGCCCGCCTCGGCTCGCCCTCGACGTGGCCGAGGTCCAGGCCGACCTCGACCGCCGTCGGCCGGGGCAGAGCCGGCTCACCACCCCGCGCCAGGAAGCCGATCGGGCGGAAATCCTCTCGGGCCTCTTCGAGGGGCGAACCCTCGGGTCACCCATCGCCCTACTGGTCCGCAACCAGGATGCCCGGCCCGGCGCCTACACCGAAATGAAAGATCTCTATCGCCCTTCCCACGCCGACTACACCACCGAAGCCAAATACGGCATTCGCGCCTGGCACGGTGGCGGAAGGGCCAGTGCGCGAGAGACCATCGGACGCGTGGCTGGAGGCGCGATCGCCCGCAAACTTTTGCGCGAAGCCGCGGGAATCGAAATCGTGGCCTGGGTGCAGCGCATCCAGGAAATCGACGCCAAGGTCGACCTCGAAACCGTCACGACCCACCAAGTGGATGAAAGCTTGGCTCGCTGCCCAGACGCCCAGGCGTCCGAGCGCATGGTGGAACGCATCGACGCCGTGCGGGTTCAGGGAGATTCGGTCGGGGGCGTAGTGGAATGCGTCGCCCGGGGCGTTGGGCCAGGACTCGGCGAACCGATTTTCGACAAGCTCGATGCGGATTTGGCCGCCGCCATGCTCTCCCTGCCCGCCGCCAAAGGCTTTGAGGTCGGGAGTGGTTTCTCCGGAGTGGCGTTGACGGGCAGTGAACACAACGATCCCTTCGTACCCGGTGAAGGCGGCCGCCCCCGCACCGCGACCAATCGCTCCGGGGGTATCCAGGGCGGCATCTCCAACGGCGAGAACATCGTACTCCGGGTGGCCTTCAAACCCACTGCCACCATTCGCGCCGAGCAAGACACCGTGACCCGGGAAAACGAAGCCGTCACCCTGGCGGCCAGCGGCCGCCACGACCCCTGCGTTTTGCCCCGGGCCGTTCCCATCGTCGAGTCCATGGTCGCCCTGGTGCTCGCCGATCACTGGCTCAGGCAACGCGCAGTCGACGTATTGCCCCCGGTCTAGGCGGACCCGGAAACCCCCTCCACCAGAAAATGAGACCAAGAGCATGAAGTTCGGCGTGCTTCAATTTTTCAGTTGGCCCGGGCGCCGAAATTCCCTAGACGTGGTGTACCAGCGCGCATTGGAACGCATCGATGTGATGGATCGGACGGGATACGACGCCGTCTGGTTGGCCGAGCATCATTTTACCGACTACAGCGTCTGCCCCTCGGTACACATGATGGGGATGCACGTAGCCGGGCGCACCCAGAACCTGCGCATTGGAACCGCGGTTTCTCTGGCGGCCCTCTACCACCCCCTGCGCCTGGCGGAAGAAGTGGCCCTCCTCGATGTGCTTTCCGGCGGCCGGGTCAACTGGGGCGCAGGCCGGGGCTTCGATCCCGTCGAGTTCAAGGCCTTCGGTATTTCCCTCGACGAAAGCGCCGAGCGCTTTCGCGAAGCCGTGGGCATCGTCGTGGCGGCGTGGCAGAACGAGCGCCTGAACTGGCAGGGCAAACACTGGTCTTTCGAGGACGTCGAGGTGCTCCCCAAACCCCGACAAGACCCGCACCCTCCGGTCTGGGTGGCGGCCTCATCCCTGCCGGCCATCGACTGGGCCGCGGAGGCCGGTTACTCCATCATGATGGATCCCCACTCGACCCATGGCGATATCGCCGAAAAGCACGCGCATTATTGCCAAGCGCTCGAGCACCACGGACACGGAAAAGCGACGCGAGAGATCCCCATGGCGCGCTTTATCGCCGTGGCCGAAAGCGAATCCAAAGCCGAGGAGATCGCACGGAGCGGGGCTGCGTGGACGGTGGGCTCTTATTTCAATCCCGCGAAAGTCGCGGGGTTCCCGAAAAAGGCCGACCGACTTCTAGTCGACCCAAAGGCCGACCCCGTCCAGCGCTACCTCGACGGCGTGGCCATCTATGGAACCCCGGAAAAAGTGGTCGACCAGTTGCAAGCCCTCGGCGAAGAGATGGCGCTGAGTTATCTCCTCTGCGCGCCCCTCAGTCACGGATCTTTCGAACTCTTCACCGAACGCGTACTGCCGAAGTTTCTCTGATTGCCTGGGTGCGCGGGCCGAACCCCGCTCAGGGCAACAGAACGAAGCCCGCAAAAGCCGCCAATCCTGCCACCAGCACGGCCAGAACGCCGAGCCGGCCGTGAAGTTCCACCGCGCGGGTCTCGCCCCGGGAGAGACGGTGACCCACAAGGCCTGCGGACAGAAGAAGCCCCGCAGCCGCCAGGGCGAGCCAGCCGTGCAGGGTTTGCAACGGCGTCCAGCCGCGCAACCAGAGCGCAGAGGCGGGGCCGCTTACCAGCCCCACGGCCACCAGTAGAACAGCGGGGCGGGCCAAGGCCATATGGCGGGCAAGCTCTCCCTTCAGCTTGCCGACCCCGCGCTGGCGGCGGCGGCGCATGGCGAGACCGATCCGCAATGCGAAGAAAACCAGGCCCAGGGCAACAACCATAAGAGCCGGGTGCCCGTAGGCGAGCCCCTGGGCGACGGGGTCATAGCGCGTGGGGTCAAGGCGCGTGGGGTCAAGGCGCGTGGGATCGAAGCGCGCAGGGTCGAGGCCGCTGGGGTCCAGGGGAGGGCCTACTCGACCCGAAGAATGACTTCGCGCGGCAAACGCGCACAAAGCGATTCCGCGGCGCGCTTGAGATAATCCGGGTCCCTGGATTCAAGCGTCAACATGACCCGATAATCGGGCTCGCCGATCCGGGGATAGGAACCCAGCATCAACTCTGAAAACTCGCGCAACAGGGCGTGGAGGTCTTCGGCGATCTCGCTCTCGTGACGGGTCACGAATATCCGCGTGAGATGAATCGGAACTCCGGCAAAGCGATCCCGAATCGAATGAAATTTCTTTTCGAAGAGTTGCGGGATCCCCGGCAGGATGTGGACATTTTCGAGCACGATCACAGGAAACCAGAGATCGCTCACATCAATCACGCTGGCCCCTTCGGGCATGAAGGCCATCTTCTTCATGGCATCGTTCAGCGGCTCTTTCTGGGTACGTTCGATTCGTGCGCAGATTTGATCGTCGAGAACCAGTGGGCGCCCGAAGGCCTGGGCGACCGCTTCCATGGTCACATCATCGTGGGTCGGGCCGATGCCCCCCGAAGTAAAGACATGATCGTATGCATCGCTCATGCGACGGGTCTCTTCCGCAATCGTGTCCACCACGTCGGGAATCACGAGAATGCGCTCCAGATCGACCCCCATCTCCCGCAACTGTCCAGCCAGAAAAGGGGAATTCGTATCCACAATCTTCCCCGAAAGAATCTCATTGCCGATGACGAGAAGGCCAGCAGAAGGCATGACTGCATCGTATCGGACGGAGGCCACCCTGGCCAAACCGCCCCGCGGCCGGGGCTGAGCGCGCGGAAAAGCGGCGGCGGGGGTTCATGGGCTCCCGTATCCTCCCCCCGATGCACTATCTGATCCGATTCCTCCCTTCGGAGCGCTCGGTCCGAGTCTCCCCGGGGACCACCCTTCTCGAAGCCGCCCGAGAAGCCGGTCTGCCTGTGGCCCAAACCTGCACGGGGGAGGGAATCTGCGCGCGCTGCGGCATGCAGATCGTTGAAGGCAGCGAGGGATTGGCCGCGGAAACCGTTCGCGAGACCACCGCCAAGGCCAGAAATCGGGTGGATACTCGCCTGCGCCTCTCGTGCCTGCTCCTAGCCGACCGTGATTTCACGGTCACTGCTCCCTACTGGTGAATGAAGTGGTGACCGAAGCTCCGACGCGACCCGCGCTCATCATCATCGATCACGGCAGCCGCCAGCAGGCGGCCAATCGGCTTGTCGTCGAAGTGGCCGCTGGGGTTCAGGCGCGTCGACCCCAACAGATTGTCGAGCATGCCCACATGGAAATGGCCTCGCCTACTCTCGGCGACGCCGTGCTTGCGTGTCGTCGCCAGGGCGCGAAAAAGATTCTAATCCTGCCCTATTTTTTGGCCCCGGGTCTGCATACCCGGGAGACAATCCCGGCTTGTGTCGCCCAGCAGGCCGCCCGCCACCCCGATCTCGAATTCGAGATCGGGGAACCGCTCGGCGTCCACGACAAGCTGATCGACGTTCTTCTCGAGCGTGCGAACTTTCCCTGCGACTCCACGGCAAATGGCCCCGCCCCAAAGGCGAAGAAAGTGTGAGCCAAGCCGCGTAAACTTTTGTTTTCTTGGATTTTTCCTCGCATCGAAAAAAATCTTCATGTTCGGGACTCAAACGCATGGGCGGCAATTTGGAGGGCCTCGGTCGCTTTGACTTCTTCAAGTTTTCTTCATTTTCCAATTCATTTTTTTAGGGTTTTCCCTTGTTACAAAAACGTAAAGACACTTAGTCCGAAAATTTAGATATACAGGATTTCATGTCCTCACGTCGGTCAATCCCGGCGATCCTTAGAGCTAATCCCCTGAATTCATTTAAAATTTTGTCCTCAACCACTTCTATCCTCAACCGCATCGGGCACCCATGAATAGACCCAATCCTAAATCTCCTGCGCCCAACAATTCCACGGCTCCCCAACACGGCTGGCTCGTTTCAACCGCCGACCTACGGCTTCTCGACTTAGAAACAGCTCGGCAACCCCTCCTCGACTCGACACCCTCCTGTACTCAAACCCCTGATCGAAAAACTCGGATCATCGAAGTTCTCTCTCGGCCCAGCAGCGAGCTCTCCCGAACGGCGATGCTTCGCGAAACGGTGAGCGGACAAGCAATATCTCGAGAAAGCTCGTCGGTCCAAAAATCGTCAATCGCTGAAGTACCCGCCAGAAAAATCAAAACCGAATCGACGCTTGAAGTATTTTTCGTATTCGANNNNTCACCAGGTCCCGCCGATCCAGTAGCCCCTCGGCCAACTGAAAACCGGGTTGTGAACCCAACCCGGAACTCCCCGACGAACTTCCCGCTCGGGGCAACAGCGCGAAACAAACCCTGACCCAACCGGCCTCGCCCGGGGATTCTCCCAGCCAACGCTCACATTCCGATTCGCCTCAACACTCTCAGGCGGGTGGGTTTTTGAGCGAAACATCCCCGGGCGGGCCAAACTCGCCCGACCCAAAGCCGGACGGCGCTCCTCAAGCGGGCTACCCTGCGCCGCGCCCGATACCCGGGCCACCTTTCGTAGCCCTCGATGACTGACCCCGGCGCCGACCGTTCCCAAATTTTCCAACGCGGTGGCCACCTCTTCATGGTGGTCGCAGCGATTTTTACCGGGCTGGCGGGAGCCCTTGGGGCCGTGGTCTTCCGCCTGATGATCCGAAGCGTCCAAGCCGGCGCTTGGGGGGGGGCCGAAGGTCTCGCCGAGATGTTCCGCAGCGGGCTGCTCGCCGAACCCGAAGACCCCATCGAAGTGGCTCAACAACTCGCCTGGGGGTGGAAAATCGCCGTGCCCGCTGTAGGCGGGTTGCTGGTGGGGCCACTGATTTATTTCTTCGCTCGAGAGGCTCGGGGCCACGGCGTACCCGAAGTCATGAAAGCCGTCGCTCTGCGCGGAGGCATCATCCGGGGGCGGATCGTGGCCGTCAAGGCGCTGGCGTCTTCCCTCTCCATCGGGACGGGCGGTTCGGTGGGACGCGAGGGGCCCATCGTTCAAATCGGCTCGGCTTTTGGTTCTTCTCTGGGCCAGTGGATGGGACTCAACACCATGGGCATCCGCACCCTGGTGGGCTGCGGCGCAGCGGCAGGAATTTCGGCCACCTTCAACGCACCCATCGCGGGCGCAATTTTTGCCGCGGAAATCATCGTCGGCCATTTCGCGGTGACCCAGTTCACTCCGATCGTGATTTCTTCGGTGGTGGCCACCGTGGCTTCGCGGTTTTTCTTGGGCAACTACCCGGCGTTCAAGGTTCCCGAGTATCAGATTGTGAGCCCCTTCGAACTCCTCCCCTACCTGGCCACTGGAGTCCTCGCCGGCCTGGTGGCCGTGGCGTTCATTCGCACCCTTTCATTTACCGAAACCGCTTTCGAACGCCTGCCCATGCCCGAGTACTTGAAGGCTGCCGTGGGGGGCGTCCTGGTGGGTATCATCGGACTGCAGCTCCCCCAAGTCTTCGGGGTTGGCTACACGACAATTTCGCTTGCCCTTGCCGGGACCCTCTCCGCTGTCACCATGGCGGCCCTGGTGGCAACCAAAATTGTGGCCACCTCGATCACCATTGGATCTGGGGGCTCGGGCGGCGTGTTTGCGCCTTCACTCTTCCTGGGCGCCATGCTGGGCGGGGTCGTGGGAACTCTCGTTAGCCAATATTTTCCGGGTGCGACCGCCTCCTCGGGAGCCTATGCGCTGGTCACCATGGGCGCAGTTGTGGCGGCCACCACCCACGCGCCCATCAGTGCCATCATTATCATCTTCGAACTCACCCAGACCATCGATATCATCCCTGCTTTGATGAGCGCCTGCGTGGTGAGCAGCCTGGTCTCGCAACTGCTCTCCCGAGATTCCATTTACACTTCGAAGCTGCGCCGCCAAGGGATTGACCTCAAGGAGACCGTCGACCCGAACGTGCTCAAAACCCTCTACGTGCGCGATGTCATCGACGACGAACCCGAGATCGTCCCCGAGTCGGCCAACTTTCAGGCCATCCTCGACTTGGTCGTGCAGAGTGACCACGCGCAATTCTTCGTTCAGAATGATGCCGGAAACCTGCTTGGAGCCATTTCGTTGTCGGAGGTCCGTCGGCTCATCTACGAACAAGAGGCGCTTCGGCATCTCATCGTCGCCGGAGACCTAGTCGACACCCGCCATCCCTCGGTTACTCCGGACGACGATTTATCCGTCGTGATGCAGATTTTTAGCGGTACGCGACTCGACGAAATCGCGGTGGTCGACACCGGGGACTCAAGGCGCTTGGTGGGCACGGTCAGCGAGAAGGATGTCGCCGAGGCCAGTCAGAACGAACAACTTCGGCGCGACCTCGCGGGCGGGTTCTCAAGCAGCATCACCGCGGTGAGCCGGGGCAAGACCGTGGACCTGGGGGACGGCTATTGGCTCCGCGAAATCCTGGCTCCTCCCTACATGTTCGAGCGGAGTCTGGCCGAGTTGGGAATTCGCGAACGGACCGGCGTTCAGGTGGTCCTGGTACGCGGTCGCCGCTCGGTCAACGGCGGGAAGGTCCGAGTGGCGGGAGCCCTTGACCGCTTCCAAGAAGGTGAAACCCTGATCGTCGCGGGCAGTCTCGAGGGCCTGAACGAACTCGAAAAACCCCGATAGCCGCTTCGAGCCCGACTCACTAACGGAGCAGCACTTCCACACCGACCGCGCCCGACACAACCGCGAGAGGCCCCGCGGTCTGAGGATCGCCGTCGTCCCGGGTCATGGCGTCGCCATCGGAGTCAAGCCGAGCCGTCAGGTCGATGGCTCCGGCGAAGCGCATGCCGGGAAGCATCACCTGGTCGGGGCCGATCTCGAAATCCAGAGGGAAACGCGGATCCGAAATCCGCAATACCGCCATGGGCGGACCGCGCTCTACGCCGCGTGCACGGGCGACGATAAAGAGCGTGCCCGTTCGATCCCCCAAGGAGTCGCCAAGGCTCACCCGACCCCGAACCCCGGCCACGCGCTCCGCGACCGCATCCCTAGAGGGCCGAGGTGTGGAAGATGGAGAACGCGCGGGGGAGGAAGGAACCGACGAGCCCGAGGAAAGCAACAATTCCACACCCAGGGATCCTGGCACCACGGCGACGGAGTTCGGAGTCTCGGGGTCGCCTGCATCCCGCGTCATCGCATCCCCATCCCCATCCAAGCGCGCCGTAAGCGCGATGGGCCCCTCGAAACGCATGCCGGGGATCATCACTTGGTCCGGGCCGATCTCAAAGGCCAAGGGAAATTCGGGACTCGAAACCCGAAGCACCGCCAACGGCGGGCCGCCCACAACGCCCTCGGGACGAGCAATAATGAAGAGCGTTCCCCGGTGCCCAGCGGCTGGCTCCGCCAGACTCACACGGCCTCGCACTGCCGCGCCGGGCCGTCCCACGCCGGAATTCCCGGTCCGTGCGGGCCCGCCTCCCCCCATCCCGGGAGCGCCCGCCATGGGGGACTCGGATTCCGGGGCCGGGAAAATTCGCGAGAGGTCGGGTTGGCGAGGGGTTTCCCCCGGTACGAAGGGCGCGATATTCCGGTCGCAGCTCATCGTCCCCAATACAAGGAAACCCGTCAAAACTACGCTCTGCAGCCCGCTGCGCATCTAGCCTTACCCGCCTGAGTTTTTGGGACCTCGGACAGGGCGGCGACCCCGCAGCCGGAAGCGGCCCCTCTAAAAGCCCGGCGAGGCGCAAGGATAGTCATCCGTGAGCCGGGCGCCCCCCCGAAATTTTCAGAGCCCTGCCGGGCGAAGCCGGGTCAACGGAGCGCGGCCTAAATCCCCGTGATAGGGTATCCCCCTAGAGAGCGCAGAGGCACCGGGCGGGGGATGCGTGCGGCCCGCCGGAGATCACACCCTATCCAGTGAACGTCTTCCAATACCCTGGTCCGTACCCTAGTCCGTCCATCGCACGAGCGTTCGCAAGCCAACGCCCATCCCACGCACGGATAGGCCCTGTCCCCGAGGAGCGTACCCATGACAAGCATCCGGCCTTTGCTGCCCGCCGTGAACAACAATCCGTCCACCCGCCGGCAGGGCACCAACCCGGGCAGCTTTGCCAATGCATCGGATATCGGTGGGCCTCTTTCTTTTTCTTCGCCCGATACGCCCGGCATGCCTCCGGTTTCCGAGAAAACGGCCTGGGACTTCATGCCCGAGGATTGGCACCGGGAAGCCGGTCGCTGGCGGGCGCCCGAGGGCTTCATCCCCATTACCCAACTCGAACACGCACGGCTCGGCCTCACCACGCCCGAAATGGAGCGCGTCGCCCAACGCGAACCGCATCTGAGCGTCGACCAGGTACGCGAGGAAATCGCCGCGGGCCGCATGGTCGTGCCCGCCAACAAGGTTCATCTGGGCATGGAACTCGACCCCATGGCGATCGGGAGGGCAACCCGAACCAAGATCAACGCCAACATGGGCGCCTCGCCGGTTTCCAGCGGTAGCCGCGAAGAAGTAGAAAAACTCGAGTGGGCGCTCCGCTGGGGAGCCGATACGGTGATGGACCTTTCCACCGGCGGCGATCTCGATGCCACCCGCGAAGCCATCATCAAGCACTCGACGGCGCCCATCGGAACCGTCCCCATTTATTCGATGATCCTGGGACGGACCATCGAGGAGCTCGATCGCGAAATGGTGCTGGAAGGCCTCGAGGCCCAGGCCCAGCAAGGGGTCGACTACTTCACGATTCACGCGGGTGTGCGCCGCGCTCACCTGGATCTGGTGGCCAAGCGCCTGATCGGCATCGTGAGCCGCGGTGGATCGCTGCTCGCCAAATGGATGCTCCATCACGGCCGCGAAAACCTCATGAGCGAAATCTGGGACGACATCTGCCTCCTCATGCGCCGCTATGACGTCACCTTCTCCATCGGCGATGGGCTACGCCCGGGTGGGCTCGCCGACGCCACCGACGGCGCGCAATTGGGAGAACTCTGTGCATTGGGAGAACTGACCGAGCGCGCCTGGCGTCACGGGGTTCAGGTCATGATCGAGGGCCCGGGACACATTCCCTTCGACCAGGTCGAATACAACATGAAGCTCCAACGGCAGATCTGTCATGGCGCTCCTTTCTATGTGCTGGGGCCTCTGGTCACCGATGTCTTTCCGGGGTACGACCACATCACCAGCGCAATCGGCGCCACTGCCGCGGCCTATCACGGCGCGAGCATGCTCTGCTACGTCACCCCCAAAGAGCACCTGGGCCTGCCCAAGCGCGACGACGTCAAGCAGGGCTGTATCGCGTACCGGATCGCCGCCCACTCGGCAGATGTAGCCCTGGGCATCCCCGGCACCCGAGATTGGGATGACGAACTCACCAAGGCCCGGGCTGCGCTCAACTGGGAAAAACACTTTGAGCTCGCCTTCGATACCGATACCGCACGCGCTTACCACGACGAGGACATGGATGTGGATACCGACTTCTGCGCCATGTGCGGCCACGATTGGTGCGCGGTCCGAATCAGCAAGGAAATCACCGACTTCGTCTCGGGAAAGGACGAGGCCTACGCATGGGAAAAACCGAAAATTTCGGCAGCTCTGAGCGAAGAGCAAAAGGCCATCTTGCAGAAACGGGGCGTCCTGAGTCCCGAGCAACTGCACCACCTCGCGTCCAAGACCGAGACCCAAATGCGGACGAAAGACGGCCCCGCTCAATGTCACAGCGAGAGAGCCACGAGCGAAGAGACCGCCCGAAGCCTTCAGGAGGAAGCCCTTGAAGACCGAACCGATCCCTCGGAATCCCCGGCCTTGACCAACCCGACTCTGCCCTAGCTCGATCGCCCGCGAACTGGAGACGCACCGGCACCGGCCCGGTGGAGGCCCAGCTTCCTTGTGGGCGTTTCCCTCCGAGGGGTTGAAAATTTGAGTCTCTGGCGGAAGCCACCGGGAAAATGAAGCTTTCATGAAGCCCATTCGATTCGTAAATAGCTGATTTTATGGGCGATCCGCATAGCCCTCGCGGGAGCGTCGGTGTATCCTCGCCCTCCAGCTGAAAGAGTTGGCGGGGTCTAAAGAACTCCGCACAACCCCGAAGATCCACCCCCGGGTGTAAGGAAGCACCGGGGCTGGCTTTGAGCCCTTTGCGTTAGCAATCGTGCAAGATCGACCCGCCTCGCGGGTTCGTGCTGAGTCAGAGGCTTCGGGTCCAAAGGCAGTGGACGCAAAGCTTGGGAATGCAACTGAAATCAAGGCACCGAGGAGCGACTTCGCCAGCCGCACCCTCTGCCGAATGCCAACGCCCGGCAGGGCAAGCGAGGATCGAGGAGAGAAGTAGATGGACGTAAAGATCAAGCTCAACTTGGAGTTCACCGTAACCGGGACGGGGCTTGAAGACGCTTTCGAAGAATTCGATGAGCTCACTGTGGAGGGTCTCCTGAGCGAGATCCTGGACAAGAACCTTGCCTGCGACGGCATCTCGATTAAAGTCGTTGACGGGCCGAACAACCTTGAGGAATACGACGAGCAGCAGAAGGCCGCTGTGGGCTGAAGTTCGCGCACTCACTCCACCTACACACCTACACCGTTCACTCAAGCCCGCACCCGCTCCGTTCACCTGAGCCCGCAATGCTCTGTTCACCCGAGCCCGCACTACTCTGTTCACCTGAGCCCGCTCAGAAGAGGCTTAGCTGCTCCGGAACGGGGGCGCGAATGCGCGGCTTTTTTGGTGCTTGGGGAAGCCCGGAGCCGACCCGTCTGGGGCGATAGATCCCCTGCTGGCGCGACCAGCCGAGGACTTTCTGGTAGAAATCTTGAAATCGGGGCGAGTGGTCAAAGTGCTTCAGGTGAGCGAGCTCGTGGCAGAGCGTATTGACCAAGCTCGAATATTTTAGCGGTTTCCCCGTCGCCACATGTCGCAGACGGATTTTGATGGTGCCGTCCGAGTAGCAGATGCCATATCGCCTCTTGACGTTGGCTCGCTCGGCCTCGATGGCTTGATAGCGCAGACCAAAATGCGCACAGATACGGTCCGCATCCGCACGCAGTCGGTTGATCAACGCCCGACGGGTTCGAAGATCCATTCGCAGCGCCTAGTTTCCCGCCCGGCAACGGGGTCGTCAAGCGCAGGACGCTATTGTGGGGGCATCCTCAGCAAGGAATTCGTTTGGATGAAAGCGACCCCCGACGCTCAGACCTTGGCCATTTTCCCGCTTCAGAATGTCGTTCTCTTCCCGTCCACCGAGCTACCGCTCTATATTTTCGAACCCCGGTACCGAGCAATGACTCACGCGGCCCTCCAAGGTACCCGTCGAATCGGTATGGTGGCGATTCGGCCCGAGGCCCTGGGCGAGACCGCAGGAAATCCGCCTGTTTTCGCCGTGGGCTGCGAAGGAGAAATCCTTCGGGCCCGGGAAAGGTCGGACGGTACCCTGGACATTCTCCTGGGGGCCACTCGCCGATTCAAGATCACCGCCGAATCGCCCGCTTCCGAGGCTCGCCCCTTTCGAACCGCCCGGATCGAACCCCTGGAGGAGGAGCGACTGCTTCGCGACTCACCAGAAATTGCACAGCTACGGAAGAAAGTCGTTCGAACCTTGGGCGAAATTCTCAGACAGATCGGCCCGAAGGAAAATTTGGAACTGAACCGCGAAGAGAGTGCTGCTCTCAAACAGCTCGAAGCTCTGACCGACGAAAAGTTCGCGCACGTGACCGCGCAGCTCATCGACTTAGGGGTACGCGAAAAACAACGATTGCTTGAAGCTCCAGGCGCGGGGGCACGATACCCAATGCTCGACGAGTTCTTGCGTTTTCGCTTGGGTGAACTCAAGGCAAGGATTGCACCCGGATCCAATACTCTTCATTGAACATCACCCAACAGCTCTCGACTGCACCCTCTCTAAAACCCCAACAACAACCAACCCAACAGCAGTCGTCCAAAAGTTTTCGAAAGAAAATGAAGAACCTAGGAATTTGGAGAATAATTGAGATATTCCTGGGTGCGGGTTAGGGGCATCTACACCGAACGGCTACATGGAAACTCCATCATATCTAGCACCCAACCCCTACGCGGAAAACAACATTCGGACTTTGTAACGTCGGTTCGATCGGGGTTATAACTCCATTTGAAGGGCTCTTTTCTAAATTCCCTTCACGTGCGGATACGCGAATTTCAACTTTGCGGACCAACCGAAAAGTGTGGTTAACTGCGCGCTGTACGACGGTCCGTTGAAATCAGGTCGCTTCGAATCGGTACGTACCCCCCCCCAACCCCCTAAAAATCCGAGCGCACCGCGTACGGATTGGCGTACTCCGAATTGACCTTTACCCCCGAGGTCTGGGACGGTGTTTTGCATCGTCTGCAAAGTGAAGTGCCCGCGTTCACCTTCGAAACGTGGCTGCAACCCTTGCAGCCCCGTCGGTTGGACGAAGGCCTTCTCCTCGTCTGTCCTTCGACCTTTCATCGGGAACGCATTCGTCGCCACTTTCTGCCCCGTATCGATGCTTGCCTACGGGAAGAGACCGGCGAAGGCGTCGAAATCGCGCTGGGAATCGATCCCTCCCCCACGAAGTCGATCCAAAGCGCCCCGAGCGGCGAAGAGTCATCGCGACCCGAGCCCGACGGGTCCCCGAAAAACTATGCGGCCCGCGAGTCTCCAACCTCTCCGCGCGAAGGGGTTCCGGCCAAACAAGCGGCCGGCGCCGATACCCGCGCGCACCTCTCCGCTGCTATTCCGTCAGCCCCAACCTCCTCAACCCGAATGCGGTCGGTACCGCTACCCCCGGGCAGCCGCGCTCGGGCCCAGGCCGGAGAGACCCCGGGCTCGGCTCCGCTGGACCGCCGCGCCTCGGGTACCCAATACACCTTCGAGAGCTTCGTGGTTGGACCGTGCAATGCCCTCGCGCGTGAGGCTTCGTTCGCCATGGCCCAAGGGCAGCAACAAACCCTGAACCAGATCTACCTCCGCGCCGATGCCGGAATGGGGAAGACCCACCTGGCCCGGGCCGTCGCCTCCGAAGCTGTTCGCCTGGGGAACGGCGCGGTCAAGTACCTCTCCTCCGAGAACTTTACCAACCAATTCCTATCGGCCTTGCGGAGCAATCGGACCAGCGACTTCAAACGCCGCTATCGAGGGCGCAATCAGCTTTTCGTCATGGAGGATATCCAGTTCCTCGAGGGCAAGGCCGCGACCCAACTCGAGTTTTTCCACACGGTCCAGCACATTCTGGACGCCGGAGGCAGAATCCTGCTCACTGGCGACCGCATGCCCCAGGACATGCCCCAGCTGAGCCCTCGGATTCGGTCGCAGCTGGACAGCGGATTTCTCGCGGAACTCGAGCCTCCGGACCACCGCGTGCGCCGAGCAATCTTGCGCAGCAAGGCCGCCAGCGGCGGGGTCGGACTTCCGACGCAATGCCTGGATGCCCTGGTGGAGAATATTCGCGGCAGCGTGCGCGAGCTTGAAGGGGTTTTGATTCAGCTGGTCACCACCGCCTCCCTGCTCAAACGGCCCATCGACTTGAAGTTGACCGAGAGCGCCATCGCCAAAAAAACCTCCGCGGTTCCCCGAAGGCGTCGGCTAGGGGTCGGGGATGTGATCGGCGTGGTTGCGGGCTTCTTCCAGTCGAGCCCCGACCAACTCGCGTCGCGTTCGCGCCGAAAGCAAATCCTGCTTCCGCGGCAACTCGCCATGTACTTGTGCCGCCGCTACACCGATGCCCCGGTGGGCGAGATCGGACAGGCCCTAGGCCGAGACCATCCCGCGGTTCGCAACGCCATTGAGAAGATCGAGCGCGGGATTTTGGAGCGACCGCCGCTTCGCTATCAGGTCGAAGCCCTCGGCGAACGCCTGGACGCATTGCTCGCCGAACTCGACCCCAAAGGGCGCCCGCCCCACTGGTCCCGATAAGCGGGCGGGTGAGCTGGGCCCGGATCGATCCCGAACTCGGGGACCGCAGACTTCGCGGATCCGGCGCCGCCCCAACCCGAGAAGCGAAGCCCCGGCTAGGAGACCACCTGCAGCGCCGGCTCTTCGGCCTCCACGAGGGGAACCGTTCCGCTATCCGTGTCCCCCGAGCGCTGAGCGTCGGCCTGGGGTTCCATGGAGGGCGGGTCGAGGGCCGGGTCGTCGAATCGGCGAACTTGGCCGTAAAGCGTATTGCGCTCCACCGGTGTGCGGCCCACTTCGCGAATCAGCCGACGAAAATCTTCGGGTGCAGTGTTCTCTCCGAACATCGACCCCGATTCCCGGCTGATCGATTCCTCCATCAGGGTACCCCCAAAGTCGTTGGCGCCGGCTCCAAGCGCGATCTGACCCAGCTTATGTCCCATCTTCACCCAAGAAATCTGGATATTGGTAATCCACGGGCGCATGAAGAGCCGAGCCACGGCGATGATGCGGATATCCTCGGACGCCGTCGACCCCGGCCGTGAGCCGAGCACGTTGTACAGCTCGTTGAGTTCGTGGATATATCCCAAGGGAACGAATTCGGTGAACCCACCCGTCTCTTTTTGAATGTCCCGAATCAGGCCCATATGGGCGGCCACATGCCGAGCGCTCTCGATATGCCCGTACATCACCGTGGACGTAGTGGGAAGGCCAATGGAGTGGGCGGTCTTGATGATCTCCACCCAGCGCGCGGTCTTCAACTTGCGGGGCGAAAGAATTTCCCGAATTTCATCGTCGAGAATCTCGGCGGCGGTTCCCGGCAGACTGCTCACCCCGGCATCCACGAGCCAACGCAAGTAGTCGGCCAGGTCCATGCCACTCTTGCGGTGACCCCAATCGATTTCCTCGGGCGAATAGGCGTGCAGGTGGAGGTGCGGAAACGCGTTTTTGATAGTGGCCGCAAGCTCTTGGTAATGTTCATGGTTTTTCTGGGGATGGATTCCCCCCTGGAGACAGATTTCCGTAGCGCCCCGGGCCACCGCGAGTGCACATTTCTCCAGCACCGTATCCATATCGTGCACGTAGGCGTCCGATTGATGCTTGTGGCGTGCGAAGCCGCAGAACGAACAGCCCACGTAACAGATATTGGTAAAATTCACGTTTCGGCAGATCACGTAGGAGACGTCGTCCCCCACGTCCTCTTGGCGCGCCCGATCGGCGGCCCATAGCAGGGCGTGCTGGTCGGCCCCCTCGACCCCCAGCAAAAGCGCCGCGTCATCGATGGACATCTCGCGCCCGTCGAGGGCGCCATCGAGAATGGCCGCCACTCGGGGGTTTACATCGTCAAGCATGCGTTGGAACATCAGGCAGCCTCCTCGTCGGACTGGTGTGTGGGACGCCGCGCATAGCCCTCGTCGGTAGCCAGGCGCAGCAGGTGCTTTCGAATTTTGGGATCAAAAAATTCCGGACGGCCGAGCAGCCAGTCGGGGTAAACGGGCCCGCGATCCTTCAGAGTCTGGCCGCTGGCTTTCGTCAGCGTCCGCAGGCTCTCCATCGCGGGCCACGGTGCTTCGGGATTGATGAAGTCGACGGTCACCGGGGAAACGCCCCCCCAATCGTTGAGCCCCGAGCGCGCCAAGCGTTCCAGCATCCGCGGCGCCAAGTTCGGGGGAGCCTGCACGTTCATCTCGGGGCCCAAGATGAGCCGGGCCAACGCCACCCAAGCCACAACTTCATCATCCCGGATGGGCGCCACCGCGCGCATGGGGGTATTCGGCTTGGGGTGAAAGGGCTGCACGATGATCTCTTGGATATTCCCGTGGCGCGCCTGAAGATCGCGAAGCGTCATCAAGGTGGCAACGCGCTCAGCGTCGTTCTCCCCAATTCCCAGCAAAAGCCCGCTGGTGAACGGAATCCGAAGCGCGCCCGCCTCTTCGTGCATGCGAATCCGCACCGCCGGGTCTTTGTCCGGGGCATGAAAATGCGCCATCCCCTTGCCGCGCAGCCGATTGCTGGTGGTCTCCATCATCAGCCCCATGGAGGCATTCAACGGGCGAAGCGTTTCCATCTCTTCGGCCGAGAGAATTCCTGCGTTGGTGTGGGGGAGCATGCCCCCCTCGAGGGCAATCCTGCACGCTTCACGGACCAGATCGACGGTGCTCCCGTAACCGCGTTCGGCCAACCATTCGCGATGGCTCCGGTAAGCGACCTCGGGTTTGTCCCCCAGGCACATCAGCGCCTCGGTGCAGCCCGTGGCCACCCCGCCTCGAACCACCTCCGACACCTCTTCCAGGGAATACGTGTGCGCTTCGGGGGAATCGGGCTGCTTGGCGAAGCTGCAGTAGGTGCAGCGGTTGCGGCATAAATTCGTGAGGGGGAGAAAAACGTTCCGAGAGACCGTGATCCGGTCTCCCTTCATCCGCTGCTTACTCGCGAACGCGCCGTCGGCGAGAGCGTCGAGCAAGCCCGGCCGATGGATATTCGCCGCCAAGCGCAGAGCCACTTCGCCGTCCATGCGTCCCGTGTCCACCGCCGCCTGGATCAAGGGCTCGGCAGCCGGACGGCTGAGCGGTGTTTCGGGTTGAGGGGGCTTCATGGGCAGACCTTCGTCTCGGGGGAAGCCCGCATGATAGTCACCGCGCCGTGCGCCGACTAGCTCCGCTCGCGTACCTCTGCAAAAATTCGCAGCGCCCACTAGCCCCACGGGGCAAAAATCAAGTGTCTCGGTAGCGGGTCAACCGGATTCCCGCCGAGTCCAAGGCTCCCGCGAGCGGCTTGGCCTTTCGGACGGTGACCTCCACCCAGTCCATCTCGAACTCCGACAACAACGCCGCGGCGACCCGCTCGCCCAGCGCCTCGACGAGATGGTGTTCCCCTTGGCCGGCCACGGCCTCCACGACCCGGTAAATCGCTCCGTAATCGACGGTTTCCTCCACTCGATCGCTCCGCCCCGCCGCAGACAGCGAACGGGCGATCACAAGATCGATCCGAACCGGGCGGCGCAGTTCGCGTTCCCCCGCAGTAACGCCCAGGGACGCGGGGATCTGGAGGTTTTCGAGCAGAATGGCGTCCGCCGGGCGCCCTGCATCACTCGTTTCCGCCAACCCCTTTTCCTTTCCCGGTTCCCCGCTTCTCAGAAGCTCCGGGGCCAGTTCTCGCCCCCAAGGCGCCTCGAAGCGAGGCGATCAAACGGCCTCGCAGAGCGCGAGGTTCAAGAATTTCGCTCAGCGACCCCACATCCCGGGCGCGTTCGACGCTGTGAATGCGATCGAATTCTGCGGCCACCTCCGATTGCTTTTCCAGCGCCACATCCCGCACCAAAGCATCGAGCTCTTCGCGGCGTTCGGCGCCTGGGTGCCTTCGGAACTCCCGTTGCATCGCTACCACCCGCGGGTCGGAAATCGCTTGAGCGCGCACCTCCCGGGCAAAAACCACCGAAGCCGCGGGGCCGCCGCCGATCACCGAAGCGTACGAACCCGTCAGTGCCGTCGCTTCCAGACCCGGATTCAGTTCCTGGCTGAAGACCACATAGGCTCCACCGTGGTAGCGCGAAACCACGCAGAAGAGGATCGGGCCCTCAAAGTTGACCACGGCTCGGGCGATCTCAGCGCCGTATTCGAGTTGGAGTTTGCGCAACGACTCGGGTGACCCGTCGAAGCCCGAGAGATTCGCCAAAATCACCACCGGCCGCACACCGCTGGCGGCGTTGATCGCCCGGGCCATCTTCTTCGAGGACTGGGGGAAGAGGGTGCCGCCGTTCCAGCCTTCGGGACCGTCGTACGGGCGGTAACCGTCGCGGCTCACGGTATGGCTCTCGATTCCGATCAACTCCACCGGCATCCCGCCGAGATGAGCGTCCCAGACGATGGTGGTCTCGGCACCCACCATTGCGGACCAACGCTCGAGCTGACCGCCATCTTGATCGATCACAGCCTGCATGACGGTGCGCATACCAAAGGGGCGCTTGCGACCAGGATTGATTTCGTCGTCAAAAATCTCGCCCACCGTGGCAAATCCGAAGGCGTCCGCGGGGATCCCGAAGTCGCAGATCGAACGATCAACCGGGTCTGCGCTGGCAAAGGTCCGTGGACCCGATTCTCCCGGAGCCACATAGCTGAAATCGTAGTGGCGGTAGAGGATCTGGTAGGCCTCAAAAATATTTTGCGCTTGGTACTGGGCCTCGCCGTTGGGTCCCATGATGCGCTCGTAGCCTCCGATCGCCAATTCGTCTTCGGCCGAAACCGAACCTGCGGCTTCGAGTGCTCGGCGACCCGTCAGAACCATCGAAGCATCCTGGGTCATGATCAAGGCGCCCCGGGTGTGCATCAGCATGGTGGCCAGCGCATCAAAATAGGCCTGCGCGCCAATATTCACCCCGGCGACCACGATATTCACCACCCCCGATGCCTGGGTAAAGGTCACGATCCTGCGCACCACCCGCGCCGTCGCATCGAGATTTTCGGTTCCGCTATCCATTGCGATACGCGCGCCGCTGGAAACCGCGACCCATTCGAGCGGCAAACCCTCGACCTCGGCGAGATCGAAGGCCGCCACCAGTCGGTCGCATTCCGGAGCCGACAGCGCTCCCATCTCCATGCTCGGATCCGAAAGCACCAGAACGCGTCGAATGCCTTCGGGGTATTTGGCGGTCGGTGTCGAGATCAGACCGAAAACCACGCCGGCCTGATTCGCCCCATAGGCTCGTTCGCCCACGGCCACCGCGACTCCCGGCGAGCCGCCCGGGGCCAAGTCAAATTCCTGAAAGGTTCCCGGGGAAGCCCCTTCGGGCGATCCAGTAACCGCCTGAGGGAGACTGCGATCCCCCGAGATCAACATCTTGATGATCTCGTAGGGATAGGGCTGACCGCGCCGACGGGTGGCCACGATCTTCCGCTCGTAGGCGCGAGCGGGCACCAACGGTTCCCGGTGGGGCGGGCGAGAGCCGATCTCCATCTGCCCATTCGAATAGGCGATCTCGATTTCATGGGAGACGGGCGGAGCCTCGGGATTTTCGCGATCCAGCAGGTTCAACCGGACCAGAACCTTCTCGAGCCCCAGATGCCGGGTGGCTGGAACGAGCTGACTCGAAACCCGCTCGATCGCCGCCGGGTCGAGGTAAATCGCCGGAGCCACGTAGAGCGCGATTCGGTTCCAGCGCAGACGACGACGCCCATCGTGAACCTGAAGAATCGTTCGCAGACTACGCGCCGCCCGCTGGAACGTCTGCTCGAAGGCCGGTAGGTGATTGGCCAGTTCAGGGCCCGCCGAAGATGCGCGGTCTCGGGTATCGGCGAGCACAAAGACCCGCTCGTCGTCGGGAACCTCCCGGGCGTGCCCAACGAATGCGTAGACGCCCTCCTCGGCGGGAATGCGTTCGAGTTCGAAATGGATGTATCGAGCGAGATCGATGCGTTCAGCGGTTTCCGGGTGAAGATCGTAGAGGCTGCGCAAAGACAGCTTCCCATCGACACTTTCCCACGTCTTGAAAACGTGATCGATCCCGCCTTCTTCGCCCAACATTCCCAAAGTGAAGGCTCGCCCACCCGCAGAACCCTGGATGATCGCTTCAAGATCTGGGCGAATCGAAGAAAAGTCGGGGACCTCCTGGGGGGGCAGCACCAGCTCAATCGCGTGAATCGCCACGGCATCGTCGGCCTGGTCCAGTGTCTGCGCCGCTTCGCACAGCCGCTTGGCCACCGCCAAGAGGTTTTGCCTCCCGGCCTGGGCGGCCAGAACCACGCCCAGGTCCCGATACTCTACGCAATGAATGCGCGTTCCTTCGAGCATCCAGGTGCTGTACTGGTCGGGCACCCGGGGCGCGTATCGGCGCTGGGTGTGTACGGCCAGGGCGATTTCCCGCCGCGCCGGATCCGTGCCCATGATCCAATGCCCAACACGATCGAACACCCGACGCGGCGACGCAGCTACCTCGCGAAGGACCTCGGCCGGAGGAATCGTAATTTCGGTCTCCGAAGAGGAAAGCCATTCTTCGACGGCTCTCGATGTTTGCGCTGCGCGCTTCTCGATACCGGGCTGGCGGTAAATTCGATAACTCGCTTCGAGGGCCGCATCCGACAACGCATCGCCCACCTGGGGCCGCATCCGCGCGACAACGTCGAGCGCTCGGGCAATATCTCCATCCCGTTCCAGCTGGATATCCGAATCCGCGAGAGCGGTGACCCGGCGGATCACCCCGAGCGTCAGGCGATAACGCAAGGCCGGATCGCGCTGAGCAGACAGCATCCGGAGCACTGCGCGCTCGAGCGCATCGCCCGGATCGAGGGCGGTTACCCCGTATTGGCCGAGCGCAACGCGAATCCGGTCGAGGAATTCGTCCGCGATACCGGTTCCCGCGGCCCGGATTCTCCGAACATACATGCGAAAACGTGCGTCATTGGAAGGGCCGAGTTCGCCGGACGCCAGTGTCACCGGGGCGCGGCTAAAAATTTCCTCGATGTCGACGAACGTCCGCAGCTCATGCCGCACCTCGGCCAATTCGCGCTTGAACGCGTCGAGCAGGTCGTCGGGTAAAGGCGCCTCGAGAAAAGCCACCAGCTTGTCGGCACGCGCCGGATTCGCGTCGAAACCGAGCATGACCCGGCGAACCTCTTCGCGAACGCTCTCCATCGTGATTCGGCGCTCGGCCGGATCGATGCGATTGGCCGCCTCGAGATCCGGAATGCCCAGTTCCTCGTCCCCTTCGGGACGAAAAAGGACTGCGAGGGGATCGCTCTGGCTGGGGAGCTCGATCACTTCGGTGGACTCGCCAACCTCGCTGGCGTCGTTGCTCGAATCGATCACGAGCAAAACATCGCCCGCGGCAACCTGTTGCCCGGCACGCACTCGAATTTCACTCACCGTACCCGAGACCGGAGCCTGAAAGCCAATCTCCATCTTCATGGCTTCGAGCAGCCCGAGACCCTGACCCGCTTGGACACTCTGGCCCTCTTCGACGTGCAGGGCCACCACCATCGAAGGCGATGCCGAACGAACCTGTCCCGCTGTCTGAAGCCCGAAACGATAGGGCCGCCCGTCGAGTTCGAGACGGAGCCCGAGCTCAGAAACATCGTAGACGAGACGCCATGCCCGCTCGTCGATAATGAGCCGGGCCCGATAGGCGCCCTCCTCCCGAAGAGTTGCCGCAACGGCGCGCGCGCCCAGATGGACGCGATACCGCCATGCCCCGATGGCGTAGACCATCAAGCGATAACTCTGCCCCCCATAGGTCAGATCGACTTGCTGCCCCTGGTTGGGCGGGATGCGTTCCCGGGAAAGCGCCGCGGTGTCGCTGTAAAAAAAGTCCCGGGCCTCCTGGCGGCCCCTCTGGTAGGCAACGATGGCGCCGGCTACCAGGGCGTCCTGGGCCTCGGCTAAATTTTCACACCGGCTCTGGGCCCGGGCTTCATTCCAGCGATCGAGCCAGGTCGTATCCACCGGCCCCGAACTGTATTCGTCAGCGCCTAGCAGTTCGATGAGGTAGCCCTTATTGCTCGCGCCCCCCTCAATCACCAGCTCAAAGTCTCGCAACGCGCACTCGAGCCGAGCTCTCGCCTCTTCCCGGGTGTCTCCCGTTGCGATCACTTTGGCGATGAGGGAATCGAACTCGGAGGAAATCGTGGTTCCCAGCAAAACTCCCGAGTCAATCCGAACTCGGGGACCCAGTGCGGGATCAAAGCGAACGATCCGCCCGGGCGAAGGCAAAAAATTCGCGTCGGGATCCTCGGCGCATACCCGCGCCTCGATGGCAGCCCCACGCTCGCTAATATCGAGCTCCGCGATGGATTCCCCGCGCGCAATCCGAATTTGGAGTTGCACCAGATCGATGCCGACGATCTCTTCGGTGATTCCGTGCTCGACCTGCAGCCTCGGGTTCACCTCGAGGAAGAAAAAACCATCCTCGCCCAGCAGAAACTCGACGGTCCCGACGCCCTGATAGCCCACATGGCGGGCCAGGCCCGTCGCCGCCTGCTCCAGTTCGGCCCGGATGCCGGCATCAAGCCAGGGGGGCGGGGCCTCTTCGAGCACTTTTTGGTGGCGCCGCTGAACCGAACAATCGCGACACCCCAGGGCCACCACTTCGCCGTGAATATCTGCGGCGATCTGCACTTCGATATGCCGACCTCCGGTGACAAGCTTTTCGCAAAAAAGATCTCCGTTGCCGAAAGCCGAGAGCGCTTCGGAACTCGCCGAACGAAAGGCTTCGACTACGTCGGCTTCGCTCTCCACCATGCGAATGCCGCGACCGCCGCCGCCGGCGGTCGCTTTGATGATGACCGGGTATCCGATGCGAGCCGAGTGCTCGATGGCCGCGGCCTCATCGGCCAGCGCGCCGCCACTCCAGGCGGTGACCGGAACGCCCGCTTTTTCGGCGATCCTTTTGGAAGTGATCTTGTCCCCCAATGCCCGCATGGCGTCGGCGCTGGGCCCGAGGAATTGAATATCGGCGTCCGCCAAGCGGGCCACGAAGTCCGGATCTTCGGCGACAAAGCCCCAGCCCGGCCAAACCGCGTCGACCTCCCACTCGCTCAAAATTGCGAGCAAACCGTCGTGGTCGAGATAGGCGGCCACGCCGCCGGCCTCGCCCTCGAGGGCAACGGCAATATCGGCGAGCCGAACAAAGGGCGCATCGGAATCGGAGTCGGTGTAGAGGGCAACCACCTCCATCGCGCTGCCCTCCAAGGCGCGCAGCGATTTCACCGCTCGGATGCATCGCACGGCGGCCTCGCCGCGATTCACCACCGCCAGCCTTCGGATTTGCCGGGGTTGCATCAGGATTTCGCCGCCTCCGTGCCCGATGCACACCGGGAATCGGGCCAATCCGGCGAGACCGCAAACCCCAAGCGATGCCCCGACGGTGGCTCCCATGCGAAGGCGACCATGGCGCCGTGGTGGGAAAGGGTCAGATCGCCGGCAAGGGGCTCACCCTCGTGCCAAAGGCAGGGAATCCGGTCGTGCTTGCGAATCTCAAGGGCCCGCTCGTCCACCGCGAGGAACCGAGCGATCTTCGCGAGCGCCAGCCGTCGAACGGCAAAGCTCGGATTCCCGCGCTGACCCGATCCGAATCCGCCATGAAGGCCCTCGATTCGCTCCACCGCTTGGCACTCGGGCGCCTTCGCTCCGGGTAGCCGGCAGATCGCATGAACAAAGTTTTCCGCCAAAACCCAATCGCAGTCGAAGACCGAATCGCCCCAGTGCACCCGGCCGCAAAACCTCCGAGGCGCTTTGGCCAATGCCAAACCCGGTCGCGACCGTTCAACCCCAAGCACCACTTCGAAGCGCAGCGGGATAAACGCCACGGTGGCATCGCGCTTGCGGGCAAGCTTGTAAGCGGCCTCTTTCGCGCCCCAAGTCAGCCATCGCTCGCCAACACCATCGGGACTCGCCGAAATGCGTTGGCACTCTGCAGGAGTGAAAACCCGGGCGTCGAAGGCCGGTGTGCGATCTGTGGGCCGGGCATCAGAATCGCGGAGATCCACGATGTCATTGCCGATCATTGCGGATTCCTCGCTTCTTTCCTCTCGCCGCCGTTGGCATCCGAAAAATAGTTGGCTTCCATCTCGGAGAGTTGGGCCATGACCTGCATCGACAAATCCCGGGTTCGCCGGACTCCCCGAGCATCGGACTTCGGCTCGATCAGCTTCAACGAAACCCGCAGCCGATCGCCTCGCGCCGGGTAGGTGCTCCATGTCGCCTGGGCGTCGCCTCGCATATAGATGCAGAGGACTCGGCATTTTTCTAAATTCGCGAGCACGCGCCCGACTCCCCAGCCCGCGCCGTCGGCTTCCACTCGACCCGTCCGTGAGCGGCCGCCTTCGGGAAACAGCACCGCGACTTCGCCCCGGGAAAGCAGGTAACCGATTCGCTCGAGCACGGCCCTGATGTCCTCGCGTTGACCCCCTCGCCGAATCGGAATGCATTTCGCCACGTAGACGAGCGCGCGATTCCATGGCGTAGCTGCGAAGTTTACTTCTTCGGGCGTATTCCAAGGGACACCGTCGAAATCGACAAGAAAGCGCCAATTCGATGAGAGCGCCTGGGCGATGAAAAAAGAGTCCACCAGGGTGAGGTGATTGGCACAGATCAGAAGCGGTGCCGAAGATCCTCCCCGAATTTTCTTGTAGATCCGTCGACTCTCGGCGATGCCCTCAATCCGGCAACCGAACCGAAGCCGCAGATAAAGGGTCGCCAGGGGGAACCAGAAAGGCGCGAGCAACCAGCCCACCACTCGTTGGGTACGGTGCCGAACAACCATGCGTGTTCGCAGCTGGACGGCCGGTATTGATTCGCTTCGGCTCACGGCTTCGTTGGCCCCTGGAGACAGAAAGGGAAAGGGGCGGGACGGTTAGCCGAGTTTCGAGGAAATCAGCCGAACCGCATCGCCCACTGTATTGACAGTGTCTACATCCTCATCATCGATCTCGATATCGAACTCATCTTCAAAGGCGATCACCACGTCTACGAGCCGTGCCGAATTCACCTTGAGGTCATCAAGAATATTGGTCTCCATGGAAACCCCTTGAAGAGCACCCTCGTTCTTTACCCAAGGCGTAAGAATCTTGACTACGCCCTCCATTACCCCTGACTCTTCCATAGCTTCAAGTCCCTTCTGTTCAAGAATTTTTTACTTGATCGTCGACCAATCGGTTCTGTTCACTGTTTGCCTCGGCCCCAGAGCGTCGGCTCGGGCGACTTCCCGCTCTTCAGCGCAACGGAGCTGCGCCGTTGTTTTCATCTAGTCTTCCCATCGTTTGAAGACCAAACAAGCATTCACGTCACCAAATCCAAAGCCTGCCTTCACAATGACTTTCATCGTCTCGAAGCCCAGCAGGCTGTGGGGGATTGACTCGGCGTGGGGTTCGATTTCGGGATGAACATCTTCGCAGTTCAGTGAAGGATGAACGAAGCCTTTCGTCAGCATCAAGACCGACGCTACGCTCTCGATGGCACCCGCCGCGCCGAGGGTATGTCCGATCATCGATTTCGTTGCCGTGATGGGCGGCAATTCTCCGGGCCCGCGACCCAGGGCCGCGGCCCAAGAGCCGATTTCACGGGGATCGGCTCCCGTCGCGGTGAGGTGACCGTTGATAACATCGACGTCTCGGGTCTCAACTCCTGCATCGGCCAGAGCCGAGTGAATGCAACGCCGGACGCTTTCGGGGTTGGGCGCCGTCATGCTTCCCCCCATCCGATGCCCCCCACAGTTGATGCCCTGACCCGCCACTTCGGCGTAGATCCGTGCGCCTCGACTGCGTGCGCTTTCTTCGCTTTCGATCAGCAGGATTCCGGCCCCAGCACCCGGGATGAACCCGCCCGCCGATGCACTCATGGGGCGGGATGCCTTTTCGGGCGCGTCATTCGATTTCCGATTCAGCACCCGCATGGCGTCGAACCCGGCCCAGATATAGTGGCTGGCCGCCTCGGAGCCGCCGCAAAGCATCCGAGTCGCTGCCCCCGTGCGAATGCGCTCCATCCCCATGGCGATGGCTTCTGTGCCGGTGCTGCACGCGCTGGAGTTGGTGGTGACCTGATTGCCGAGAGCGAACTGTCCGGAAACCCGAGCGGATACGCCGCTCGCCATGACCTGCTCGACCGATGTCGAACCGATTCTCCGAACTTTCCCTGCATTGGTCAGCGGAATCACTTTTTCGGCGGTGGTATCCATACCTCCGATACCCGTTCCGATGATCGCGCCGGTCTCCCAGTCCACGGTTTCCGAGTCCCGATCCGGGCGTTCTAGTCCCGCGTCTTTCCACGCTTCAAGGCAGGCCAGACTCGCGTAACGATGGCTTCCATTCATGACCAGCCGTTCGTCTTCGTCAAATTCTGCTTCGATCAGAGCGTCGACGCCCTCGGGCACACCCGCAACGGTGCAGGCGAACTTGGCTTCGGCCATTTCCTTGACGTGTCGGATGCCTGACCGGCCCTGTCGTAAGGAGTCCTCGAACGCGGATAGACCGACCCCATTCGGAGCGACCACACCCATCCCCGTGATGACAACGCGGCTGCTCACTTTGGAACTCCCATCCCCGAAAGTTCCCCCGAGCAGACAAGGCTTCCGTCGTCTTTGCGCATTTCCACCGCAGCGCGCAGTTTTTTGCGGCGGAAAAATTTGACTCGGCCCGTCGTTGTCACGCGATCACCGGGCAGAACTTGGCCGGAGAATTCGACGTTCACATCGGTAAAAACCGTGATCACCTTCTCGACTTCCTCGGCACTGAATTCAAGCGCATAAAGATAAATTCCCTGAGCGACGACGCCCGCCTGGGCCATCGTCTCTACAAGAATCACCCCCGGAGTAATCGGGTTTCCGGGAAAGTGTCCTCGATAAAAATCTGCGTCTTCGGGGAAACGATAGCTCGCAACAATATGCTCGCGATCCAGTTCGTGGATGGCATCGATGAAGCGAAATGGGGCTTGCTGCGGGACCCGTTCCAGCACCTTCTGGGGGCTCAACTCGTCGCCGTTGCCGCTAGCCACCGTACATCCCCCCGTTGACGTGCAAAACGCTGCCGTTCACGTAGTGACCCCGAGTCGCAAGAAAAGCGACCGCGTCGGCCACCTCTTCGGGGCGGCCCATTCGGCCCTGAGGGATTCGGGCCAGGATCGTGTCCTTCACGTCTTGAGGGAGTTCTCCGGTCATTTCCGTATCGATAAAACCGGGCGCTACGGCGTTGACGAGAATGTCCCGGCCGGCAAGTTCCTGGGCCAGGGATTTTGTAAACGCGTCGAGACCCGCCTTGACCATGGTGTATGGGATTTGCCCCGGATTGCCCGTGTGGCCGACCACGCTCGAAATATTGATGATTCGCCCGCTGTTCTTGCGCAGCATGAAGCGACGCAGCACGCACTTGGAGAGATACCACGTGCTGCGCGCCATGACGGCCACGGAATCGTATTGTTCGAGATTCATCGCCAGCATGGGCGCGTTGACGTTGTAACCCGCGTTGTTGACAAGAACGTCCACCCCGCCGGCCTCGTCCTTCAGGCCCTTCACCAAGGCATCCACCTCTTCGGCGACGGTCAGATCGGCCTGCACCCCAAAAGCCTCGGGCAACTCGGCCACGAGTCGCTTCGCCTTTTCGGCGCTCGAACGGAAATGGACCGCGACCCGAAAGCCTTCGGCGGCCAACTGCCGAGCGCAGGCCGCGCCGATCCCCGTTGCGGCTCCGGTCACCAACGCGACGGGAAGCTCGCTCAATCGTCCATCCTTCCGCCGCGGGAGTTTCCCGACTCCAGGGGATAATCGGGGTAGTCGATGCCTCGGAAGAGACCCACCCGAGCTCCCTTGACGGTGTAGATCTCGTCGCCATCGACCCTCAGGCTCGCGTCGCCCACCACAAGCGCAGCCCCGGTACTTCCGAGCTCCGCGTAGCGCTTGATCTCCACCTCGTAGCGAACCAGCGCGTCATGGGGCCGGATCTGCCCGAAGAATTCGACCTCGCCGCAACCCAGTGCTCGACCGCTCCCCAATCCCCCCCGCCAATTGCAATAGAAACCAAGCAACTGCCAAATTCCATCGAGGCCCAGACAACCCGGTTGAACGGGATCACCCTGGAAATGGCATTGGAAGAACCAATCGTCGAGGTTCACGTCGCGTTCGGCCACGATACGGCCCCGGCTCTTGTTCGCGCTGATTTCGAGCACGCGGTCGAGCATCAGCATGGGAGGGGTCGGAAGCCGGGCCTTCAACGCTTCGGGTGCGTCTTCGACCAGACGACCGTACGCAAAGGCGAGCAACTCGTTCTTATCAAAATGGGTGCGGGTTTTGAAGGTCTCGTATTTCATTGATCGGCGGCCTTCCCAAAGCGTGCAATATAGGAGGCCCAGGTCAACCCGGAGCCAACGCCCACCACCGCGACATCGTCGGTGGGACCCCACTTTTCCCAACTTTGCGAGAGTACCGTGCCGGAACTCGATGCACCTGTATTTCCGAACCATTCGACGTTAGCGTGATGCCGATCCTGGGCGATTTCGCAGCGGCGACACACATTCTCGAGCATCCGTAGATTCGCCTGATGGCCGATGAAGTGCAGAGCCCGGCCGGGGGTTTCGTACTCCGCCTTTAGCCGGTTGTAACACAGCGCTGTCTTCTTGATGGCGAAAGTCTGCACCGTCCTGCCCTCTTGTGTGAAATACCCCTGACGGGGAATCACGACCTTGTCGGCACCCGCAGGGTTGGACTCCAGGGAACCGCCCACCAGCTGGGCGCGCCCGGGATGACGCGGCGACAAGACCGCGGCCAGTCCGGCGTCACCCCAGAGGACGGCCGCGCTTCGGTCGGAGTAGTCCACCGTCCGCGTCATGGATTCCATACTCACCAGCAACACGTAATCGGGCAGGGCATCTTCGCGCATCATCCCGAGCATGTGGAGACCCGCCAGAAAACTCGTGCACGCCGAGTTCACATCGAACGACGGTGCGGCGATCTCGAGCAAGCGCGAAACATTGCAGGCTTCGGCGGGGGAGGCCGTATCCGGCGCGCAACCGCCCCCCACCACCAAGCCGATGTCGCCCGCCGCGATGCCCGCGCGCTCCAGGGCCATTTGCGCGGCCCGGGCGCCCAATTCGGCATTGGTGAACTCTGCGGCCTCGGCGGAGTCCCGGGATTCCGAATTTCGGGTCTGGCGGATATAATCCAGGGGCAGGACGGTGCGGCGAGAGCGAATCCCCACCCGCTCCATGATCCATTCGTCATCGGTCCCGATATCCAGGGACTCCAGGAACGAATTGCTGACTTCGTTGGTCGGGTGAAAATGTCCCAGCCCAAGCAGGTTCAACGCCAACTCACATGCCCCCTCATCGGAGTTCTTCGGGTGCCGGGATCACGGGCTAATCGGCCAGCGGCCCTTTCCGCTGAGGCCCCGGAGACCCACCGGAAATTTCGGCCGGGTCATTCCCGGGAGGAGCAGTATGACTCAGGGTCATAGAGGGTCAAGCCTACCTAGACCGAGCTCAGCCACCATTTCGGGCAATTCCGAGGCCTCGACGACCCGGATCGCCGTTCCCACCGGGAACGCGGATTCCAGCTGGCCGAAATAGCCTCGGTCGGTGCGCGCTTCGACGATCACAACGATGCCTCGGTCGTCTTCGCCGCGGATCAAGCGACCCGTCATTTGCTTGAGGTTGAGCAACATCTTCCCCAGCCGATAGCGCTGGAAGGCGTTCTGGCCGAATTCGGCCACTCGCGCCTCACGCCGACGTCGAAGTTCGGTGGGCACCTCGAAGGGGAGTTTTTCGATCACCACCGCCTGAAGATCATCGCCGGGGATATCCACCCCCTGCCAGAACGTCCGCGACCCCAGCAGAATTCCGCCCCCTGGCAGATCGCAGAAGCGAGCCACCAAACCGCCCGGATCGTCCACTGCCCGGCGGGGGGCCAGCACTTCGATGGATTCATCGGCCAGTTCTTCGATCAGGATTTCGGCCACTTCGTTCATCCGCCGCAAGCTGGTAAACAAGCCGAGGGTTCGGCCTCCAAGCAGCCGCGCCAGGCACGCGAGAACCCGGGCGGTCTCCACCACCGGACTCTCCGAGCCCGAACCCGAACGCAGAGCCGCGACTCGCATATGATTCGCATAGTCGAAGGGGCTTGATGCGATCAAGCTCTCCACTCCAAAGGCCGAGCGCTCCTGAAGCTCAAGCTCCCCCATGGCCGCAAAGGCATCGCCCCCCACGAAGAGGCTGGCCGAAACCGCCGAAAAGGACTCGAGCTGTTCCATGAAATGCTCGTGGAAGGAACTCGCTGGAGAAACCGACCGGATCGCCAGAACCCAGCGATCGTAGGGGACAACCAGCCGGTCGAAGGCCGCAACGGTGTCCTCGCCGCTCTCCGCAAAGGCAAGCCGAAGCCCCGTCGCCGCCTCCCGAAGCGCCTCGGCGTTGCGCTGAACCGGGCCGGGCCCGTCGCCATGGGAGGAGGGCGTTTCCTCGAAACTCCATTCGGCGCGGCTGTCGAGTTCTTCGGCCAGGCGCGCGACACCCTCGAGGCGTACAGCGGCGATTTCAGACATTCGCGCCGCATTGGGATAGAGGCGCGCGGGGTCCGCGGGCAGTTGCACTTCACCGTAATCGCTCGCGCGCTCCACCACAGCGCGACCGATCGCCGCAAAATCCAGCGCCAGCGAGCGTCGGGCTTCGTTAACTTCTTGAGCGGCTTCGAGTCGCTGCTTTCGCGGCAACTGTCCACCCCCCGCTTCGCGGCCTCCGAGCAACTCGCCGGGAGCTCCGAAAATTTCGTCGATGCGCTCGCGTACATCTTCGGGTCGAACCACCCGGGCGTAGACTTCGTCGGCCACACCCGCGAGCTCGTGACCCTCATCGGCGATCACGTGTTCAAAGCGCGGGTAATCCGGGGGCCAGCGCAGGAGAAGATCATGGTTGGCCACCACCAGATGCGCACGAGCCAGCGCCGACCGTCGTTTTCCGAAAGGACAATTTCGCCGCTTCGCGCACTCTTCACGGCTGCACTGTTCCGCCCGCCGGGCCACCGACCGATGGACGAGATCGAGCAGAAGCGGGTACCGGCGAAGCAGCGACGCTGGCAGCGAACCCACTTCTCCACCGGTTCGCGTGCGCGCGCAAGCGACCAGCACCGCGTAAGCGCTCCGGTCCTCGGCCAGGAGTCCGGGGTCGGCCCCCGCCGCCAGGGTATCCTGAAGGCGTTGTTCGCAGACATAGTTCGCCCTGCCCTTGATGGAAAGCGCGCGGAGTTCGGGATAGCCGAGCATTCGCGCGGCGGCCGCGATGTCTTTTTCCAGCAGCTGATCCTGAAGAAGCTTGGTCCGCGTCGAGATGACTACGGGATCCCGGGCCCCGCTGCCCGCTCGCTCCATGACGAATGGGATGGTGGCCGCGAGATACGCCAGGGACTTCCCCACCCCCGTCCCCCCTTCGAGCAGGAGTCGGCCGCCGTGATTCAAGCTCGCGTGAAAGCCGCGCATCAACTCAATCTGCTCGTCCCGAACTCGGTAGCCCGGAAAATGACGCGCGCCCCGCTCGGCATCGGCAAGCACTCGAGCGATGGCGTCGGCATCGTTGGGAACCGGCTCTTCCGACGATTGCCCCACGGCAACAAACTGCCCGATTTCGCGAGCGTCGTCGTCCAACTCGGGAGACCCCGCGAGAACCTTGAGCCACGGCGAAGTGGGGAACTGGCGCTCCAGGGCGCGCCGTGCATTCGAGTAGCGCACCTCGCCCGCGCTCGATCCCGCTGCCACCGCCAACAAAATATCCAAAAGGTTCGTCGCGCCATCCATCGCTCGCCGGGGGGCATCACGGCCCAGCAGGCGCCCGATCAAAGCACGCGCATCCCAGGCCCGGGCGTCCGGGTGGGTCAGGGCCAGCAGATCCTCCACATCGAGAACCCGGGCTCGGGCGAAGGAAGGCGAAAAATCCCGAACCAAAAGGCCGCGCACTTCTTCTGCACCCTGGGCGATCAGCGTTCGGCCCTGCAACGCCTCGGCGATCTGGGCCCGCCGGGCGGACAGCGCCGGAGCCGATTTCACCTCTTCGGGATCCGGCCCCGTCGAGCCCGCCAACCTCTCGGGAATTTTGCCGCGAATCCGAAACAAGGAATGCAACGCCAAGGGGCTGGCGCGGAAATCCTCCACCAGGACCGCGGCCAGTTCGAGAATTTCAGTCGAACGCGAGTCTGCCGGACCCGTGGTTTCGAGAGCCACGAGGCCAAGAGGCCCCAGGCCCTCCAGAAAAATTGAAAGACGCGACAGGTCGCGATCGGCCGCCAGCGCCTTCAGGGGCGGCTGACTCGAAGCGTGCCCGGCGCTGGCGTGGGTCTCAGACGTAGATTCCGCCCTTGAAATTTCGATCCTGCTTGATCATCACGTTGACGAGCGCGGGCTTGCCCGACGCCGCTGCGCGCTCGAGGGCCGGTCGCAGTTCTTCGGGACTTTCCACGTGCTCGCCGTGCCCGCCCAGCGCTTCGACCACCTTGTCGTAGCGCGTTGGGTTGAGGAGGGTTCCGTCCAGGCGATCCCAGCCGAGCATTGCTCCCTGGGGCCGCATCATCTGCCCCCAGGCCGCGTCGTTGCCGATGATCCCGATCACGGGAAGGTTGAAGCGCACCGCCGTGTCAAACTCGAAACCGTTGAGCCCAAACGAACCATCGCCGTAGACAATGACCACCCGCCGGTCGGGATGCGAGAGTTGCGCGGCCAAAGCGAAAGGCATTCCAACGCCCAGAGTCCCCAAGGGACCCGGATCCATCCAGGCTCCCTCGCCACGCACGGGCAATATCTTGGCCGCCGTCGCGACGATGTCGCCGCCATCTCCGATCACGATGGGGGCGTCGAGGGTGTCTAGCCAGTCGCGTACCTCGCGGCACATCCGTTGGGGGTCCAACGGACTTTCGTCGCTGTTCAGATTTGCCTCCACCTTGGCGGCGGCGGCGTCTTCGATGACGCGCAGTTGATCGCGCCACGCCGTGAAGTCGAGGTTTGCCCCCTGGTTTTTCATTTCTTCCACGAGCAAATCAAAGCTGCATCCGAGGTTGCCCACGAGGGGAATGTCCGTAGTTCGGTTCTGGCCGATCAACGTCGCGTCCATCTCGAGTTGGATGATCTTTGCGTCGGCCGGAATCGTCTGACCGAAACGCATACGGAAATCGAGGAGCGTTCCCGCCAGGACGATGCAGTCGATCTGCTGCATCGCATCCCGACGCGATCGATTGAGAAATTCGGGGGAATCGTAGGGAACCGACCCCCGGGCCATTCCGTTGGTGTAGGTCGGAATATGGGTTTCGCTAATAAAGCGGTTCATGGCCGGACTGGCGTTCGACCACTTCACACTGGTGCCGGCCATCAACATCGGGCGCTCAGCCGCCTGAAGGGCCTCGATGGCGTTGCGAACCTCGTCGCGATCGGGGGAGGTGCGGGCTCCCTGAGTACGAATAAGCGGCATGGGGGCGTCCTCCCACTCCACCTGGCCGTTCCAGGTGTCCATGGGAATTTCGAGATAGGCCGGCCCGGGAATCCCTGAAACCGCGTGCCGAATGGCCAATTCGACGAATTCCGGAATGCGATCGGTCTGGTAGACGGCATCGCAGAACTTCGTAATGGGGCGCACCACCCCCAAGTGGTCCATCTCCTGCAGCGAGCCTTTGCGGAGTTGGCTGAAGGGCCCTTGGCCGCCAAAAATCAAAATCGGCGAATTGGCCCGCCAGGCGTTGGCGATCCCGGTGACCCCGTCGGTCACACCGGGGCCCGCGGTGATCGCCGCAACCCCGATACTCCCTGGATTGCAACGCGCCCATGAATCCGCGGCGTGAACAGCCGCTTGCTCGTGCCGCACATCGATGATCCGGATGCCTTCGTCGATGCACCCGTCGTAGAGGGGCATGATATGCCCACCCGGAAGCGTAAAGAGCACTTCGACTCCAGCGTTCTTCAGTGCGCGAGCTGCGAGCTTTCCGCCGTGTACAGGCATGGAATATTCCTTGTCGTTTTTTTAGGGGGAGACCACTCGCCGGCGCGAGCGAATCGGGTTTGTCCGAAGGGCCTACGATATCCTACCCAGGAGAAAGCGTGCCAACGCTTCAAATTCGGGCCTGGACCCAAATGATCCTCAAAAATGACCCTCAAAGAAGAGAGGGCAGATCCCTCTCGAGAAGCTGCCCCAGTTTACCCGGCGGGCTCAAATTCCACTCGGCGATTCGCCGCCCAGGCCGCCTCATTGTTGTCTCGACGCAGCGGGCGCAGTTCGCCGTAGCTCACAACCATCATCTGAGCGGTTGGCACGCCCAAATTGGTGAGGTAGCGACGCACTGCCGCCGCCCTGCGATCCCCCAAGGCGAGGTTGTATTCTTCGGTGCCCCGGTTGTCGCAATAGCCCGCGACGATCACTGTAATTCCGGTGGCATTCAGTTGCTCGGCGGCGGCCTCCAAAATAGGCACAGCATCGGCTCGAATTTCCGAGCTGTTGAATTCAAAGTGCACACGGCCGGGGTTCGTCCACTCGACGACCTCCACGGCAACCACTTCCACCTCCGCTGTCGCGCTTGCGTCGCTGAACTCACTGCCCGTGTCCGCCGGCGCCGGGGCCGCCAGAGGAAGCATGATCAAAAGCGCCAGCACGCTACGAGAAACAAATGATGATGTAAAAGGAAGAAGTCGTTGCTTCATGTTCATTGTGATCCTTTGCGGCCGAGAAAAGTCGGCATCTGTCCGGCACCCGTCGGGGGCACCGAGGAGCATCCGGGCTACGCGGCTTTCCCGCGTGCTCGGCGGAGATAATGCGGATTCCTGGCACGCCCCGCAAGCGCGAGATACAGACCTGCAAGACCATGCTACCTCGGGATTTCACCGGGTTGACCCGAATCTGCCAAAGTCGCGGGGCGTGAACTATGCTCAAGCGCCTTTCGAGCAAACGTGCATCCGGGCCTGGCGAAATAGGGGCCGGCGGCTGGCACTCCGCCGATTCACCACGGAGACCAAGAACAGTGGACAATTCCAAGAGGACCCCCTCCGGAGAGGGCCCGACCCCGGCGACGTCGGACGCTGAAAAGCGCTCGCTCGTCCTTTTGCGCTTCAGTGGCGATATCACAACAAAGGCGCCTCCCACCCGCCGCCGCTTTTTGCAGCGCATGGGGGCCAACATCAAGGACGCTCTCAAGAGCCTCGGAATTGACCACAAGACAACCCGGACCCACGATCGTTTCTTCGTCGAATTTCCTTCGCATCAAGAGGACTCCGCCCTGGGCGCACTGGCCAATGTTTTCGGCGTTCAGTCCCTGGCCCTTGTGGAGAAACACGCCTGGACCTGCCTCGATGACATCGTGGAAATCGGCGAAAGAATCTTTCGCGATGCCGTGCGGGGTCGGACCTTTGCCGTGCGGGCTCGTCGAGTCGGGGATCGGCGTGCGATTCCGTTTCAGTCGGAAGAAGTTCAGCGTCGCCTGGGGAGCGCCCTTCTCCCCGGAGCCAAGGGCGTTTCGTTGAACTCGCCCGAACAAGTTGCGGCTTTGGAGATCGTGCCCGGCGAAGCGTACTTTTTCGGTCAGAACATCCGCGGCCGTGGCGGTCTTCCTCTCGGCTGCGAAGGCAGCGCCGTCGCTCTGGTCTCCGGTGGTTTCGATTCGCCGGTAGCGGCGTGGCTCATGATGAAGCGCGGCGTCGCCCTCGACTATGTGTTTTGCAATCTCGGAGGCCGCGCCCACCAACTCGAAACCCTCGAGGTCATGAAAGTGATTTCTGACCGCTGGTCCTACGGGACGCGTCCGCATTTTCACGCGGTGGACTTCGACGATGTCACCCGCGACCTTCAGGAGAAAGTGACCACACGCTATTGGCAGGTTGTCCTGAAGCGACTGATGCTGCGGACCGCCGAACTCATTGCCGCTGAGCGCGATGCCGCAGCGATCGTCACCGGCGACGCCGTCGGCCAGGTCTCGTCTCAGACTCTGCAAAATATCGCGGTCATCTCATCCGCCACGACGCTGCCGATTCTGCGCCCCGTGGTGGGCCTGAACAAGGATGAGATCATCGGGCAAGCCCGCGATATCGGCACCCATGACCTTTCGGCCAAGGTCGGTGAATACTGCGCCATGGTCCCGAGCAAGCCTGCGACTCGGGCGACCCGGGCCCAGATCGACGCCGAGGAACACGACCTCAACCGCTCCCTCCTGGAGCGTGCTGTGAGCGAACGAACCGTCTTTGACCTGCGCACCTTCGATCTAAAAAGCCTGGAAAAACCCGAAATTCAGACGTCCGAGATTCCGAGAGATGCCATCGTTCTGGACCTGCGTTCCAAAGCCGCCTTCCAGGGCTGGCGCTACCCGGACGCGCTATTTCTCGACTTCCCCAACGCCCTGCGCGTCTACTCCCAGCTTGAATCGGGTCGCTCCTACGTGCTCTACTGCGAGTTCGGACTCAAAAGCGGGCATTTGGCCGAGTTGATGCAGCGCGAGGGCATGGATGCGCGGCACTTCGCCGGAGGTTTGAAGGCGCTCATCCAGTATGCGAAACAACAGGGATTGAACACCCCCGACGTCTGATGCGAGCTTCTGCGGAGGGGCATGGGACACGGCGCTACGGGAGCAAGGAATCACGGCTTGGTTCCCGGCGGAGTTCTAGCGTCGTCGCCGCGCTCGCGGATATCCCCATTGCGATCGCCCTCACGTCTTTCGAGAACCACTCGATCGAGCAACTGCTCTCGGCGAGCCGGGGTCATTTCGCGCAACCTCCGCATACGGCGGCGCAGCGCGTCCTGCTCGGCGATCGACATCGACTCCCATCGGCGGCGATTCGCATCGAGATTCTCACGCGCCGGGCGCGGGAGTCCCTGCAATTCGTCGAGGTTCTCACGAAGTGCTTGCTGTTCCTGACCGGCGAGACGGCGGAACGCGCGTAAATTCTCGCGCAAGGCCTCGCGCTCGGCGGGCGGAATGTCGCGAAGGCGGTGGCGCAAAGCGCGGCGCTCTTCACTTCCCCCGATCTCCATCTGCTCGCGTAGGGCCCGGCGTTCGGCCGCCGGGAGATCGCGAATTTCAGCACGCCGAACCTCGCGTTCCTGCATGCGGCGACGGAGCCCCTGACGCTCCTCGTCACTGAGTCCCTCACGAAGTTCGCGCCGCCATAGTTCGCGCTGCTCGCGCATCTCGTCGCGCTCCTGGGGCTCTGCATCGCGCCAGCGCCGCCGCATCCGCTTGCGGAGTTCACGGCGCTCGTCGATCGCTTCGGCCTTGATCGCGTCATCGAGCCGAGGGCCCGGGCGCTCAACGACGCCAATCTCATTAATCTGGCTGACGGTCCGCTCCTCCAGCTTGCGGTCTGCGCCGGTGGCCGACGAACTCAGCAGAACCCATGCGCCGAGTCCAATCAACGCTCTCAGTCCCAGGCTCTTCATATTTGCTCCATGATGTCTAATTCGTCCAACAATTCGAGAAGTTCGAGATTTTCGATGACATCGAAGTCGGCGAGCACGTCGAAGTCGAGAGCAATCGCCAACTCTTCATCGCCGAGCGCCGCTAGGTTGAGGGTCGCGAGCTCATCGATTTCGGCGATCTCCACGGAGTCCATCTCCGCGCCGGCCCGGGGATTGTCTCCGCGTGGACTCGCCTGGGCGATCGCTCCCGCTCTTTCCAATCCATTCTCCGGCATGGCGATCCCCGATGAAGGGGAAAGCGATGAAGGGGAAAGCACAGGAGTCCCCGGCGTGACCGCCACATCGGAGGCGACCCCCCCGGACAGATCCCTCCCTACGGCCGCAACTTCTTCTGCGGACCCGGCATTTCTGGTGCGGGAATCCTCCAAACCCGAAGACCCCAAACCCAGATAGAGGACGAGACCTGCCGCCGCGGCGGCGGCAGCGACGGGGAGGAGCCAACCACGAGAGGGGCGCAGTGGAATCACCTGCGCTCCCGGCGCATCCATAGTTTGTGGACCGTTGACTTGTTCATCGTTGACTGGGTCATCGTTGACTGGTTTGTCCCTGACCGGTTCATCCTTGACCGGTTCATCCTTGGCGGCCAGGCGACGGCGGAGCGCGGCTTGCATAGCCTCGATCCGTGCGTCTTCGCGCTGGCCCTCGGCCTCGGAACGCGTTTCGGGATTCGCGAGGATGCGCAAATGCCCGCTGACTTCGCCCAGTTCGGCCCAGCGCGCCGCCAAGCTGGGTTCATCGGCCAATCGGCGCCGAAGTTCCGACTCGCGCTCGGGCGAGAGTTCACCGTCGAGGAGTGCGGAGAGATCCGCGTCCTCCGGCCCACCGTCGGAGGCGACGGGCGGTCCCTCGCCCCCGGCGAAACCTTTGGATTTCTCGGCGGCATTATTTTCTCCCGCAGCCGGTCGAGTCTTGCCCCCCGAGCCGCGTATTTTTTTTCTTTTTGCCATGCTGTTTTCCCCCTTCTCGCGATGGGACCGTTAGACCGTTCCCCGGCGAGGCATCGAAGCCATTGAACCGGCGCAATCCCCCATGCGGGCGACGAGCGCGGCGCGGCCCCGATGGACCAGGGCCTTGACCGACTTTTCGGTGGTTTCGAGAATCAGAGCCACTTCGGCGTAAGAATGTCCTTCGGCGGCCGAGAGCCAGAGCGCCATGCGCTGGCGCTCGGGAAGTTTTTCGAGTTCTCGCCCGACATCGACCCCCTGACGCTTGGTGTCCACCGCCTCTTCCGCCCCGGGTCCAACCGCTCGCAGGTCGGATTTTTCTTCTTCCTGGTGGACATGCCGTCGCCGCGGTCGCTTCAATTCGTTGATCGCCAGGTTGGTCGCAATTCGATAGAGCCAGGTCGAGAAACGGGCGCGCGACTCGTAGCGGGCGCGTGCCCGGTGGACGCGAAAAAAAGTTTCCTGCACCAATTCTTCGGCAACCGCGCCGTCGCCGAGCATTCTTTCGAGGTAGCGAAGCAGCGGACCCGCCCAACGACGAAAAAGCCGGTCGAATGCCGCCTCATCGCCATCGCGAAAAGCGAGCATCAACGCAACGTCCAGGTCCGGGTCCTTTTGCTCCACTGCCACCTCCGGGTCGTTCTTCATTCAACCGCCGAGGAGTCAAAGAGTTGCGCGACCGAGAGAAAATTTTCCTCCCCCGGGGCGACCCCGTTTTTTGGACCCGCTAGCGCGAGCGCGCCTTCTCGCCGTGGGCGACCTCTTCGATGAACTCGACCATCAGCCCGTTGAAGCGCTCGGCCGCCTCGATATTGACAATATGACCCGCTCCCGGGATCAGTTCATGGCGGCTGCGGGGCATCTTCGCGTGCATGACCTCCCCAGCCCGCAAAAACGCCTTGTCGTCCGCCCCCACGACGATCAGGCAGGGCGCTTCGATTCCGGGCAATTCGTCGATGACCGAAAGCGCGAGACCCGAAACGTGACGACCAAAGCGGGCCACGCCGGCGGGATCCTGAACACGAATCCCATCGGCGGCCACGCGTGCGGCGGGGAGTTCGGGGTCGTTCCCGATGCAAGTCGGCGCCGCTTTACCCGTCACGAAAGCCTCCATGCCCCGGGACTCAATGTAGTCGGCGGTTTTTTCCGAGCGTTCCTTCCAGCCCTGCGCGGCTTCGGGATTCTTGAAGCCGGGGCCACTCCCCACGACCATCAAGCCCGCCACCCGCTCGGGATGGGCCACGGCGAAATGCAACGACGCGAGCCCTCCAAAGGAGAGCCCCGCCAGCACGCAGCGGCCGTCTCCCGCGACCCAGTCGATCACCCGCCCCAAATCCGAGACCACCTGCTCCATCGTGTACGCACCGATTTCCGCCGGAACTTCCGACCGCCCGTGGCCTCGGTAATCCCACAATGCAACCCGGTGACCCGCGGCCACCAGGGGCTCGACCTGGGAGCGCCAGTTTGCGTGTGTCGTGGAATACGCGCAGGAAAAAACGATGGGCAAACCCGATGCGCTCTCCCCGTCGGGATAGCGCTCGGCATAAAGTTTTACTCCGTCAGTGGCCTCGACAATGGCCATGCGATCTTCCTCCTCGGATTCAGCGAATTTCGATCAGGTAGGGGGGCACCAGAAGCGGGCTCCCCATCGGCAGATCGGCTAACCACGACTGCACGCTACGCAGGGCCTCGGGAAGGGGCAAGCGCGCTTCAACCATTTGCGCGAGCCGAACGTCCAGCGCATCGGTCAGCTCCTCGCTCAGCGAGCGCGGCGGCGGAAACGGGACCAGCGCGACATCCGCATCGGCAGCCAGATTCAAACGCCGACGGACTCGGTCGGTCGCGGTATGGAGGCCGCCCAGAAAATCCACCAATCCAAGTTCGTAGGCTTGACTGCCTGTCCAGACCCGACCCTGGCCGACTCGGTCCACCGCATCGCGCTCCATACCTCGTCCCTCGGCCACCCGGCTCACAAAGAGATCATAGATCTGGAGCACCATGGCTTGGAGTCGCTTCCGTCCGCTTGGAGAGAGCGGCGGATTGGAGAGCATGAAATCCGCATGCCGACCCCGAGTCAGGGATTCGGAACTCACCCCCAGCTTGGCGAGGCCGCCCGCCAAGACCGGCCGCAACGCAAAGACCCCGATGGAGCCCGTCAATGTGGCGTCGTTGGAAACAATTTCGTCGGCCGCCACCGCGACGTAGTACCCCCCAGAGGCCGCTACATCCGAAAACGAAGCAATGATCGGTTTGCCCGCCTGCTGAGCGGTGCCGATGCTGCGCCAGATTTCCTCGGCGGCCAACGCCGACCCGCCCGGACTGTCGATTCGCAAGATGATGGCGTCGATGGACGGATCTTCCGCCGCCCGCTCCAGCGACTCGGCGACTCGGCCCGCGGCAAAGACCGACTCACCCCCGGGTGAGCGCGCGCCCCAGCCGCTGACCACCGGCCCGCTGCCATAAATCAGCGCGGCCCGAGCGACGGGCGCGAAGCCCACTTCCTCCGGCGATACCGCCGCGTACTCGTCGTGTTCCACCACCGCCTCGCCCAGGGCATCCAGCAGGACATCCAGGTGCTCCACCCCGTCGATGAGACCCAGGGACTCGAGATCCACCGGTAGGATCGGCCCATGGTCGATCGCCGCCCGAACCTCTTCGACCGACATACCCCGTCCCTGGGCGATACCCGAGAGAAAGAAATCGTTCGTGGAATCCAGCAGCGAATTCGCCATTTCCCGGGACGGCTCGGACATCCCCGTCGCGGTATAAACTTCAACGGCGCTCTTGTAGCGACCGGCCTTGGCGACATCGAATTCGATTCCAAGATTGTCCCAGAGCCCGCCAAGGAAAAAATACTCCGCCGCCAAACCCAGCACGGGGACCGAGCCCGCGGGCACGACCCAGACCTCATCGGCGGCGCTGGCCAGGAAGTACTCGCGGCTGCCGCTGAATGTCGCCATTTCGAGATACGCGAGGGTCCGGTGACCCGCCGCCTCGAGGCGACCGATGGCTTCGCGCAGTTCTCCCACCTTTCCCCACCCGATGTCCAGGGGGCGAATCACGAGGACCACGGTCCCCAGCCGCGAGTCGCGTTCGGCCAAGTCGAAAAGCGAAAGCAGGCCGCTGAAGGGCGGACTTCCCTCGCCGAGGAGACGGGAAATCCAGGGAGCTTGGCTCGCCTCGGCGTAAGCACCGCCGATTTCGAGGACCAGGGTACTGTCGGCATCGATCACCGGTCCGGGCTCTTCGCCAAACCAGAACATGGCCACGAGGAGGCCCAGGACGAACAACAGACAAAATCGGTATTTTCTTCGCACGGACATGGGGCGCCTCCTGGACCCAAGGCTATCCCAGTCGGGCACAAGCGCCCGCCAGATGCCGCCATCGGGTTACACCGACCGAGGAGTCCAGCCCCGTTGCCCGAGCCCGCCCCGGAGATCGCTCAACCCGCCGCCCGCTACATCGAAGAACGCGACGACCTGGCGATCATCACCCCGAACGTCCCGGGCGACTCCATACCCCGGAAGGAGCCCGGGCCTCGCGGACTAGCGAGGTTCGTAATGGGTCAGTTCCCGGTGCTCGAACAGAAAGAGCAAGGTCGAGACCGAGCCCACGGCCCAAACCCCCATACGGACGGCGACATTCAGCACCGCGTCCCCCTCGAGCGGTTGCCCCGACCAGCCCGAGAGTGCAAGCACGATGGCGCTGAGAATGGGAGGGCCGATTTCGTCGAGAAGACTGAGGACGGTCCCCAGGGCCATCCCCGAAGCCGCCATCAAATTGGCCATGGCCACCGACGCAACCCCGCCGATCACCAAGAGAAAGGTCACCATTCGGGGTAGATAGAGCGAGGACACCATGGCGAGGGCGGCCACCCCAATGCAATTGACCATGGTGGCTCCGATTGCCAGCACGGCGGGCAACAGCGGCAGTTCGCCGCGAATCGCCAGAAGAATTCCGGTTCCCCCGAGTAAAAAGAATGCCGCCGCAAAGGAGATCGTCAAGGAGCCGCCCAGCCGGGCGAGGGCAAAGGTGCGCCGCGACAAGGGACGGGAGAGCACCAACAGCGCGCTGCCATCTTCAAGGGTCGCGGACAGATGATCCGACGCCACCAGGCCCGCAAGAATCGAGCACCACAGAGCCAGCAACCCCACCGTGATAACACCCGCCCAACCGAATACCGCCAGGGTTTCGAGTTGACCGCCGGTGGTTTCGACCGCGGGGCTGCATTGGGTGCAGCTATTGACCATCGCCAGGGTCAGAAAACAAAGGCCCGCGACGGCGGGGACCACCCGACGGCGAGCTGCATCGCGCAACCCTTCGCTGGCGAGGAGCCTCAGCGGACGCCACTCAACCGCCATTCGGACCCCCCCGCCCACCAGCCGAACGCCCCCCCACCAAGCGAATGAAAGCGTCCTCGAGTTCCTCGCCCTCCCGAACGACTTCGCTCATGGCTCCCGAAGCCACCACAATTCCTTCGTGGAGAATCGCCACGCTGTCGCAAGTGCGTTCGACTTCCGAGAGCAAATGGGAGCTCACCAGAATCGAGCACCCCCCCTGCTTGGCCTGAACCATCCACTCGCGCGCCTCGCGCATTCCGATGGGATCAAGCCCGCTGCTCGGTTCGTCGAGCAGGAGCAAGCGTGGGTTGCCGATGAACGCTTGGGCGAAGCCCACGCGCTGGATCAACCCTTTGGAGAGCGTTCCACACCGATCCCTTAGCCGCGCACTGATGCCGGTCTGCTCGGCCACCCGAGCCACCTCACGCGCCAGTTCGCTGCCGCCGAGCCCAGCCAACCCACCGTGCATCTTCAGAAATGAGTTCACCGTGCGGTGGGCGGGCACCACCAGGCGCTCGGGCAAGTAGCCCACCCCTCGTCGGCTCTCGGGGGAAAATGGATCGCTGCCGTGGAGCCGGACCGTCCCTTCGCTCGCCTCGCTGTGGCCGAGCAAAAGGCGCAGGGCGGTGGTCTTGCCCGCACCGTTGGGCCCGAGCAGCCCAAGCGCGCTGCCCGGAGCGAGACTGAGACTGACCCGAGAAAGCGCGGCTCGCTCACCGAAATATTTGCTGACCGCAGCGAGTTCAAGGGCGTGCATCGCCGCCAGCCTACCACGCCGAAGAGCCCAGATCTCCCCTGATCGAGTTCACCAATCGGAGCTAGCCTAGCCTCCATGAATGACGGCTCTCCGCTGCGCTTCGTCCCCGGCCATATCGCCCCCGAGGATGCTGGGCCCGCCCCCCGACTCTTCGCCTTCCTTCGGCGCGAGCTTCTGGTCACCGCGGACAACGCGTTGCCGAGCGTGGCCGCCATCGATGCTCTCGGAATCGAGGCCACCCGTACCCAGTATCTGGGCGCCTGGGAGGACACCCATTGTTTCTCCGCCGAACTTCCCGACGATTTCAAACCCCCGGACGGATTCGCCACTCGGGACTTGCGGATGCTCTTTGCCAGCCTCGAACCCGAACTCCACGCCCTCGCCGGGCGGGCGGTCCAGATCGTCGAATGGGATCGCAGCCACCAATTTTGCGGCGCCTGTGGAATTCCCACGGAGCCGTCTTCGTCCGATCGTTCGCGCAGTTGCCCCGACTGTGCGGTCCCGATGTATCCCCGGCTGTCCCCCGCCATGATCGTCGCCGTGGAACGCGGTGACGAGATTCTGCTCGGCCGCGGAGGCAATTTTCCGCCTGGCATCTTCAGCGTCCTCGCCGGTTTTGTCGAACCCGGCGAGAGCGCCGAAGAGGCGGTCATTCGCGAGGTGTACGAAGAAACCCGCATCGTCGTCGAAGACGTACGCTATTTCGGCAGCCAAGCCTGGCCTTTTCCCAACTCGCTCATGCTCGGTTTTACCGCGCGCTACGCGAGCGGCACTGTCAACACCGACCACGACGAGGAAATGGAAACCGCCGACTTCTTTCATGTCGACAATTTGCCCACGACGTTTCCAGGCAATATCAGTATCTCCCAATGGCTGATGGAAGATTTCGTCAAGCGACACGGAAAAAATCGCGACTGAGCCAACCGAACCCCGCTCGGCCCAGGCTCTCGCCCCTGGGCGCTACGAATCGGCACCCTGGCAGTCGCGCTCGAAGCTCCGACTGCCCCAAAGCAAGAGCAGAGCGCCGATCGCGCAGGTCGAAATCACGATCACCATCGAGTAGCGAACGGCGCTTGCGCCATACTCCGGCGCGAGCGCATCGTTGAGAAGGCCCACGGCCTGGGGGCCGGCCCCCATTCCGAGGAGCGTGATGCAGAGAATCAGCAGCGAGGCACCGAGGGCGCGCATTCGGGGCGGAGCCAGCGCCTGGGCGGCCGCATAGGCGGCGGGCGCCCAGCCTCCACCGAGGAGACCCGCCGGGATCGCGGAGAGCAGCGCTCCGCCGGCGGTAGGCGCAAGACAAACGCCGATCAGGAACGGCAGCGAAGTCAATACGCTGGCTCCGGGAATCCACATCAACCAGCGCCGATCGCGCAGGGAGAGGCGATCGGTGACCACGCCCGCAAGAATCGCCCCCATGGAGCCACTGATCGCCATAGTGGGCCCGAGTTGCAGGCCCACCTCCATAAGGGTCATCCCGTGTGCACGCTCGAAAAGCACCGGCAACCAGAAACCAAAACCCGTCCCCCCAAAGGATGCGATGCCGGCCCCCACCATCAGAAAACGAAAGCTCGGCCGACGCCACAAAATCGCAAAGACCTCGCGCATGGACGGAGTGGAGCTTTGTTCGGGGGGCAGGGGGGGCAGGGGGTCCAGCGCGCCGCGCACCGGGTCTTTGACGGTGAAATACAAGAGCAAAGCGAGGACCACTCCGGGCAGCCCAACGATCACGAAGGTCATCCGCCAGCCCACTTGGGCGACCAGAAGGGCGCCCACCATCAGCCCGAGCATCTGCCCGAGATAGACGCCCTGTTGAAACACGCCGAATCCCAGGGTCCGCCTTTCGGGGGGGAAGTAGTCGGAGATCAAAGAGTGAGCGGGCGCCGTGCCTCCCGCTTCGCCAATGCCCACGCCCACCCGAGTCGCCGTCAGTTCCAGGCCCGTTCGCGCCAACCCGGCCAAGGCCGTCATCGCGCTCCAGAGGGCAAAACTCACCGACAAGATGACTCGCCGAGAATGCGTATCCGCCAGCCGCGCAATGGGAATCCCCAGCGCGGTGTAGAAAATCGCGAAGGCCGGGCCCATCATAAAACCCATGGCGGAATCCGACAGGTTCAGTTCCGCTTGGATCGGGACAACCAAAATCGTGAGCACGTATCGATCGAGGTAGTTGAACGTGTACATCAGCGTCAGCAACGCCAACACGTAATGGCTATAGCGAACGCTGGGGAGAGGGGCCGCCGTGCCCGCCCCTGCAACGGCCGGCGATGGGCTCTCGGTCTCTCCCGCTCGGATGCTCACGGCAGCCCGACGCCGGGAACCTCGACCTCAACCACTTCGATCCGGCCATCCCGATTCTTCGCGCAGGCGGCGGGTTCGCTGCTCCCCGCCGTACAAACAAAGAGATGCTTGCGCTCGGGCCCACCGAGCATGCACGCAAAAGCTTCGGTTTCGACTTCCACCTTATGGGTGATCTCTCCGCCTTCGAGGATGCGAAAACAACCCTGGCTGACCGGCGAGGCCACCCAAATCGCTCCTTCGGCGTCGAGACAAATCCCGTCGGGCAGAATCCCCGGTGTGCTGGCCCATTCCCGACGCCCGCTAAGACTGCCGTCGGCCTCGATGTCGAACGCGGTCAAGCGCTTTCCCATCGTCTCGCCGACGATTAGGGTGGCGCCATCGGGGGTAATCACGCAACCGTTGGGAAATTCCAAATCCCCGGCCGCCACCCGGACCTCGCCGTCGGGGGTCACCAAGACCAGTTCGGCGGGCTGGGGCTTGCCGCCGCCGTGGAGATCCCAACCAAAATTCCCCACGTAGGCGCGCCCAGCTTTGTCGACCACCATGTCGTTGCAATGGTAACTCGCCCATGGACTGAGATCGGCGACTTCGCTGAGCCCGCCATCGGCTTCCAGGCGGAGCAGGCGGCGGTCGGTCATGGAGACCACCAACATGCGCCCATCGGGGAGCCAGCCCAAACCCGAAGGGGCGTTGGGCACCGCACAAATCACCTCCCAGCGACCCTCCAGATCCGCGGCGAAAACCTTCCCGCTGTGCATATCCGAATAGTAGAGGCGACCGTCGTGCCAGCGCGGCCCTTCGGCGAACGCAATGTCGTCGATCAGAGAACGCGGGATCAAGGTCTGCATTTTGGAAATCTCCTGCCTGCATCGGCGGGGTACGACCCCCGAACTCAGTGGACCGCGGCGGCCAGAACCGAGAAGGCCTCGCGGACCTCCCGCGGCGCCTGGACGAGTTCTACCAGAACCCCCTCGCCTCCAATCGGTGAGGCCTCGTTGCCCTTGGGATGAATGAAGCAGACATCGTAACCCGCTGCACCGGGACGAATGCCGCCGGGCGTGAATCGAACGCCCAGGGCCTCGAGCCAGGTCACCGCCGCCGCGAGGTCATCGATCCAAAGCCCCACGTGGTTGAGCGCCGGCTCGTGGACCTTCGGCCGCTGCTCGGGGTCGAGGGGCTGCATGAGATCGACCTCAACCTTCAAAGGCCCGGCGCCGGCCTCGCAGATATCCTCGTCGACGTTTTCCTTTTCGCTCCGATAGCTACCCGCGAGGGTGAGACCCAGGGTGTCCACCCAGAAAGCCCGGAGCCGGGCCTTGTCGAGCCCCCCTACGGCAATCTGCTGCAGACCGAGAACCTGGAAAGGACGTTCGGATGCCAAGATGGAATCTCCTTTGGAGGGTGAACCGTGGAGCTAGGCGTCGACCGCTGTAGGTCGATAGCCCCGGGCGAGTAGATAGCGTTCGCTGCTGCCTTTTCGCGTGGCCTCAGCGCGAACCGTTTTGGCGCTGGCAAAGCAGGCACGGATCCGGCGCTGAAAATCCTGCGCTTCCGGACATTCCAACAACTTGACTAGAAGGTCTCCACCTTCTTGAAGTATAAGAGGAATTATCCTCTCCACGGCCTCAAGAATTCGCTCCTCGGCGGCTCGATCCGCCTCGCGGACGCCGGTCAATTTAGGAGCGGCATCCGAAAGCAGGACATCGCAGGCACCTCCCAATTCTACGCGAATTTGTTCGCATAGATGGCTGTCCTCAAGATCCCCCACAAAAGAGACCACGTTCTCATTTTTCAGAGGAGGGTCGACGGGCACCAAATCCACCCCGACCACCCGACCCCGAGCCCCCACCGCGCGTGAGGCCTCCTGAAGCCAGCCCCCGGGCCAGCAGCCGAGATCGACTACCCGCTGTCCGGGAGCCAAAATTCGGTGGCCCCGCTGGAGCTCGGCGAGCTTATAGACCGCCCGCGAGCGGAAGCCCTCGCGCTTGGCGCGTTGGTGGAAATGGTCCTTGCGGTCGTAGCGGGCGACGGCCGGGCTACTTGATCGCGGCGCGAAGCTTGACCAAGCCCTTGACATGGCCGGGCACGGCGCCGCGCACGAAGACGAGATTGTTTTCAGCATCCACTCGAACCACCTCAAGGTTTTGGACCGTCACGCGGGCATTGCCCATCTGCCCCGCTTGACGTCCGCCCTTGAACACACGACCCGGCGAGGCTCCCGCACCAATCGAACCCGCATGCCGAAAATATTCGTGAGTACCGTGGGTGCGTTTCTTGATCTTGAAGCCATGCCGTTTCACCACGCCCGCAAACCCTCGGCCCTTTGAAGTCCCAATCACATCGACCCTCTGGCCCTCCTCGAAGAGATCGGACTTGAACTCCTGGCCCACCTCCAGGCCCTCGGCCTCTTCGGCGCTGAGTCGGCTCTCGAGAACAAAGCGCTGGGGCTCGACCCCCGCTTTGGCGAAATGGCCGAGATCGGGCTTGTTGAACAGGCTTTCGCGGCGTTCGCCGAATCCGAGCTGAACCGCCGTATACCCGTCGGGGCCGTCTTCGCGCTTGATCTGAACCACCGTATTGGGACCGGCTTCAAGAACCGTGACGGGAATCGCTTCGCCCGTCTCGGCAAAGAGTTGGGACATGCCGAGTTTTCGGCAGAGAAGTTCGATGGACACTTGTTTCTCCTGGCTCCGGATTGGACCGGCCGATGGCCGTTCTTCGCGGGCCGCAACGACAGGACTGGCCTGTCGGATCTTTCGCTCGACCCCGAGGCGGATGCCTACGTGGCTGCGCGGCTGACTCTTCCTTTTTCGTGTTCTTGGTGTGTTCTTGGCGTGTCGGTGGTGTGTTCTTGGCGTGCTCTTGGGGTATTGCCGGCTTGCTCTTCGGTGGATCGATCGCGTCGTCCGCTATACCTGTCGGTCAAGCCCGTGCGACAAGCGGACCCCCCACACGGCCGGAGGCGGAACCTCCGAGTTCGGGGCGCCGCAATATAGAGAGGCGCACCCGCCATGTCGAGTCATTCCGAGCCCAGCCGCATCCAGGGTGGCATTACACCCAGGCCGCCTCGTCGGGCCAAGCTGCTGGGCAGGCACGTCGCGAAAATCGCTGTCCGCTTCCGGTCGAAAGGGCTTCGTTGATCGCCCCCCCGAGGGCGCTGCGCCCCGCATTGGTTCTCGCACTCGACGGGGCCACCTTCGACGTGATCGATCCGCTCATCGCCGCCGGGCGTCTCCCCCATCTCGCCGACTGGATCCGCGCCGGCAGCGCAAAGCCCCTGCCCTCCACCACACCCCCGGTGACCTTCCCCGCCTGGTCATCTTTCATGACCGGTCTGGAGCCCGGGGAACACGGCATCTTTGATTTCTCGCAGAAAGTCCCGGGGCGCTACCGAATTCGCTTCGTGAATGCTTCGGATCGCCGGGGCGAGTCGATCTATTCCGCCGTCAGCCGGGCCGGGGGCCAGGTGCTGGTTTTAGGACTCCCGGCCACGTATCCCCCCGAAGCGGTTTCGGGGTTGCTGGTCCCGGGATTCGATGCGCCGGTTTCCAACGCCACCGACGCCGCCTCGACGAGCAACCCGGACCTCTATCGACGCATCGCCGCCCGGGCCGGACCCTGGATGCGTCCCGACCTCGACGAGGCGGCGACGGATGGCGGCTTTCACGAACGCGCCTCGGCGACTTTGCTCGCGCGCATCGAGCGGAAAACGGAATTCGCGCGCGTGGCTCTCGACGAGATGAAACGCGAATCCGGCGGTCGCCGACCCGACCTCTTGACCGTGGTTTTTTCCGAAAGCGACACCGTGGGACACCACTACTGGCGCGACCACGACCCCGAGAGCCCGCGCCACGATCCCACCGCGAGCGCCGAGCGACGCAGTGCTGTGGTGGATGTCTATGCCGCCCTGGATCGAGCGTGTGGGCGTTTGCGCTCGGACTACGGGGAAGATGCCCTCTGCCTGGTCGTCTCGGACCACGGCATGGGGGGCGCTTCGAATTGCGTTGTCCATCTCAATCGCTTTCTCGCCGAGCAGGGATTCCTCGTCCGTAGACCGCACCGCGCCGGGCGAATCGACGCTGCGGCGCGCTGGGCCCGAGACGCAGCGATCCGCTGGCTTCCCGCCGCTTGGCTCCAGAGGCTTTTCCGCCGGGCACGGGGCACCGCCGGACGCCTTGAGAGCGCGGCGCGCTTCGGTGGCATTCGCTGGGCCCAGACCCGGGCCTTTTCCGAAGAGGTCAACACCCAGCCAGGGGTCTGGATCAACCTCGCGGGCCGCGAGGAAAGCGGCTGCGTTTCCCCGGACGAGTATCCCGCCCTGCGCACCCGCATCATCGAGAGTCTGCTGGCCTGGCGCTTGCCCAGCGGAGAGCCGGTGGTCGCAAGCGCACGACCCCGCGAAGCCGTCTACTCGGGGCCTTTCGTCGAACGCGCGCCGGACATCGTGGTGGAGCTGGGAACCGATCGGGGCTACGGGCTCTCGCTGGTCCCCACCCCATGGTACGAAGAACGCGCGCGCCATCGAGAGAGCCCTCCCGGCCCGGGGACGAGTCAAGCGCTCCACTGGCTTTCGGGCGCGGATCTCGCCGGAGGCCGGGGACGCGGCATGAACGGAACCCACCGCCAGGATGGCATCTTCATTGCCACCGGCGGGGGGGGAGATGGGGGGGAAGGTGGGGGAGATGGCGACGGGGCGGCCAGCACTCTCGCCCCCGATTCCCTTTCAGGAGTCGCGCCCACACTCGCCCGGGCAATGGGGCTACCCTGGTCTCCGGGAAACGGCGAGGGTGCATCGGGCGATCTCGCGTACAGCCCGGAGGAAAGCGAAATGGTCGCCGCGCGTTTGCGAGCCCTGGGGTATCTCGATTGACGCCGCCCGGGCCCCCCTGCCACTTCGCCCCGCCGAAGCTCTCCCTGGTTTTCCCGGTTTTCGATGAAGAAGAAAACCTCGGCGATCTCATGGCCAGCGCGTGCAAGATCGGTGAAGAACTCGGCGAGGCTTTCGAAGTCATCGCGGTCAACGACGGGTCTCGGGACGAAAGCCCACGGATCATCGACGCGTGGACCCAGCGCGACTCGCGCATTCGCGGGGTCCACCTGGCCGAGAACAAGGGCTACGGTGCGGCCCTGCGGGCGGGGCTCGGCCAAGCCAGGGGCGAATGGATTTTCTTCAGCGACGCCGACCTTCAGTTCGACCTGGCCCAGCTTCGAGATCTCCTGGCGCACACCCCCGACTACGACATCGTGGCCGGATACCGCTCGCCCCGCCGCGATCCCTGGCCGCGAATCCTGATCGCCGCGGTTTGGGGCGGCATCGTCCGGCTTTTCTTTGGTTTGCGGGTGAACGATATCGACTGCGCGTTCAAGCTCTTCAGCCGACGAGTCATCGAGACGATTCCCTTGGCGTCGGTGGGCGCTTTTATCAATACCGAATTGCTGGTGCGCGCCCGGGCTTCGGGATTCCGCATTCATCAGGTTCCGGTCAACCATCGGCGACGCCGCCACGGGCGACAGACCGGCGCCCATCCCCGGGTGCTCATCAAGGCCTGCGTCGAACTCGGCTCGCTCTACCGGGAACTGCGAAATGCGGTTCGCCAGCCGGGCACGAGAACCGACTCCCCATGACGCCGCTGGAGGCGACCGCGCCCGGGCCTCGGGTCGCGTTGCTCGGCGCCTTCGCATTCCCCTATCCCCAGGGCTCCCAGATCTTTTTCGCCCAGCAGGCACGCGACCTGGGCGAGGCCGGCGCCCAGCCGGTCCTGCTCTGCTATGGCCGCGGGGTCGGCGAGGCGCCGGAAGCAATCGAACGGATTCCTTCGCCGAAGCGCCTGGCCCCCCGCGCCATGGGTTCGGGCCCTCAATGGGGCAAGCCGGTGGCCGATCTCGCACTGCTGGGCACCTGGCTGCGTGCGGCGCGCCGCGCGCGGCAACGGGCGCAGCCTTTCGACTTCGTTCTCGCCCACAACGTCGAGGCCGCCGCCATCGCTTTGGCCTCCCGGCGGGCGACTCGAACCCCCGTCGTCTACGTGGCCCACACACTGCTCCGCCACGAACTCTCCGCGTATCTCCCCGAACGCCATTCCGGGGAAGCCGCACGGGCGGGCCAACAGATTGAGCGAGCCATCGTGCGCCGCGCCGACGGCGTCATCACCCTGTGCGGCGCTGCTCACCGGGCGCTGAGCCCCCACGCACCGGGCGAGGTCGCCCTGATCCCGCCGAGTTTCGAGGCGCGGCCCGCCCCCGACCCCGCCCATCAAGCGCGCGCGTGTCGGCGACATGGTCTCTCCCCCGGCCGCTACGCGCTCTACTCGGGCAATCTCGATCGCTACCAAGACCTGGATCTGCTTGCCGCAGCGGCCCTGCGCCTACCGGCTTCGTTCGATCCCGTGGTCGTGGCGTCCCATGCGCCGCCTTCTCCTGCCCCTTCTCCGACTCCTCTCGCCCCTGGACGGGAGACTCCGCGATCCGCACGACTTCGCCACGTGCGGGTACGCGACTTCGAGGAGATGCGAACCCTGATCCATGGCGCAGGCTGCCTCGTGGCGCCCCGCCGACGCATCGGCGGGTTCCCCATCAAGTTGCTCAACTACATGGAGGCCCGGCGACCCATTATCGCCTTCGCGGGGGCCGCACCCGGGCTGAAGCACGGCGAGTCGGCCTGGCTCATCGAGGAAACCGACTCCGCGACGGAGACCGCCGACCGGATGGCCGAGGCCATGGCGAACGCGCTCACAGCCCTGTTCGCCGACCCGGCGCTCGGCCGGCACCTGGGCGCCGGCGCTCGCCATCGGCTCGAGGCCCAGCACCCGAGTCGCCTCATCGGGGCCAAGACCGTCGACTACCTCTCCAGGTTGGCTCGGCAGCCAGAGAACGCCGAACTCAAGGTCCCGTAACCCGATCGAAATTTTCCGGGCCTGGCAGCGCCCCCTGCTAGACTCGCGCCCCGATCGAGCCCGCGTACCCCTCCCCGGATGAGTGCGTCGGGCCTCGTTGCGTTGGGGAATTGCTTTCCGGCTTTCTCCTAAGCCGGGCTTCGCCGGCGCCGACTACGACCCAATATCGAAATCGTTCAGCGAAATTCTTCAGTGAAGTTCTTCAGTGAAGTCCTTCACCCAAGTCGTTCACCCAGGTTCTTCACCGAAGGCCTTCACCGAGGGCCTTCGTTAAAGGTTTTCGCAAGGAAGATGGCAGCCCGCCGCAAGCAGTCGCGTTCGGCCCTGCGCGCCCTGGCCCAACAAGTCCAGGCGCGAAAAGACCCCGTTCGCCTAACCGGGCTTCGCGGGGGCGCGCGATCGGTGGCCGCCGCCGAATTGATCCGCGCCCACGCCGATCGACCGGTTTTGATCCTGGGAGCTTCGGCGAAACGCTGCGATCGATTGGCCGATGACCTCCGCACCGTGCTGGGAGAGGACAAGGCTTCCCAGCGTCTGCGCACTTTCCCCCGGCCCGACACACTGCCCTACGACCGCTTCTCCCCCCAGACCTTCTTGACCGCCCAGCGGATGGATGTTCTCCACCGCTGGCTCTCCCGGACCGACGGATCCGAGGAGGGTTCGGCCCCGGTGGTGGTCAGCGATTGGACCGCTTTAGCCCTGCGCGTTCCCGCTCGGGAGGCCGTGCGCGCCCGCCAGCGAGGCATCACCGTGGGAGAGCAAGTCGACCGCGACGTTTGGATTCAGACCCTGGTGGGCGATGGCTATCTCCGGATGCCGCTGGTCGCCGAGCCGGGCGAAATCGCGGTTCGCGGCGGAATCGTCGATTTCTATCCACCCCACGGTGCGAACCCCGTCCGGGTGGAGTTCTTTGGCGACGAAGTGGATTCGATTCGCGAATTTGACGCGGCGAGCCAACGCTCGCTGAACAAAGTTTCCTATGCAGTCGCTTCGCCCGCACGCGAATTGCTCTTTACTCGGGATCGAGTGGTGGAGTGCGGCGATGCCCTCCGCCGGCTCGCCCAAGACGTCGGCACGCCGGCGGCGGAATGCACCGAACTCATCGACGGACTCCTGCGCGGACACACCCCTCCAGGCGTTGAAGCCCTGGCGCCGCTGCTCCATCCCGCCCAGGAAAGTGTTCTCGACTACCTGCCCCCCGACACTCTTGTACTCCTCGACGATCCGGACCCCGGTCGAGCGCGTCTGGACGAATACCATCGTGAAGCCCACGACAGCTACCAGGCCGCCCGCGAATCCGCCCGCATGGTCTGCCCCCCAAGCGATCTTCTGGACAGCCCCGAGCGCATCGATGCCGAACTGCGGCGCCGCCACTGTGTGAGCCTCGAACGCCTCGATGTGGTTGATGCCGAGGCAAAGGCCGAGCAGATCTCTGTCGAGACCCACAGCCACGACGGGCTCCGCCGACGGCTCGCCGCCACGCGAACCCACGACCGCGCCCTCGCGCCCCTGGCCGACCAGCTCGCCGAATGGGTCTTGGACAAGTGGCGATGCGTCATCGTGGTCTCGGTTTTATCGGCAGCCGAGCGCCTCAAAGATCTTCTGGGCCAGTACGGTGTTGAGGCCGGACTGGCGACGACTCCGCGCGCTTGTTGGCATTGGTCCCTGCCCGGCCGAGTCGAGATTCGCGTGGCAACGCTCTCGGAAGGTTTTGCGATTCCCCGGCAGAGGCTCGCGGTTCTCACCGAGGAAGAGGTCTTTGGAAAGCGCGAGCGACGACGAACCACACGGGGGTGGAAAGAAGGCGCGGTTCTCGACGGGATCGCGCAATTGCAGCCCGGCGATCCCGTCGTGCATCGCGACCACGGCATCGGGCTGTATCGCGGCCTCGACGCCGTGCGGGCCGGGCGCATCGACAGCGAGTTGCTCTGTATCGAATACGCGGGCGGCGACAAACTCTTTATTCCTGTCGACCGGTTGAATTTGGTTCAACGCTACGGAGCGTTCGAAGGGTTGGCGCCCAGAGTCGACCGGCTGGGAGGCGAGAGCTGGCAGCGCTCTCGGCGCAAGGTCAAGAAGAGCCTGCGCAATATGGCGCAGGAGCTTCTTTCCATGCACGCCGCTCGGGAGCTCGCCCCGGGTTTTGCCTTCTCGCCCCGCGACGTCTTCTTCGAGGAGTTCGAAGCCGCCTTCGAGTTCGAGGAAACCCCCGATCAAGCGGGTGCGATCGAAGACGTACTCTCCGACATGCAAAAGCCACGGCCCATGGACCGAATCGTCTGCGGCGATGTGGGCTACGGAAAAACCGAAGTCGCGATCCGAGCCGCCTTCAAGGCCGCTATGGATGGCAAGCAAGTGGCGATCTTGACGCCCACCACGATTCTGTGCGAACAGCATTTCGAAACTTTTCAGGCCCGCTTTGCTGGCTACCCGATTCAGGTGGAAATGCTTTCTCGTTTCCGGTCGCCGAGCGAGTCGCGTGCGGTCCTCGAGGGCCTCGCCGACGGAACCGTCGATATCGTCGTCGCCACCCATCGAATCCTGCACAAGACCGTCCAGTTCAGGCGGCTCGGACTTCTCGTGGTGGACGAAGAACAACGCTTCGGCGTCGGTCATAAAGAGAGGATCAAGCGACTGCGACGCACCGTGGACGTTTTGACCCTCACGGCGACGCCGATTCCTCGAACGCTCCAGATGGCCTTCACGGGCCTGCGGGATCTCTCGGTCATCGATACGCCGCCGGCGGATCGACTGGCGATTCGGACCCAAGTTTGTCTATCGAGCGATTCGCTCGTTCGCGAGGCCGTTTTGCGCGAGGTTCGCCGTGGAGGACAAGTTTTCTTTCTCCACAATCGCGTCGCCACCATCGCGAGCATGGCCGAGATGCTCGAGCGCGTGGTGCCAGAAGTTTCGGTGCTGGTCGCGCACGGCCAAATGAAGGAACGCGACCTCGAAGACCGCATGCACGCATTCGTGCGCGGCGAGGCTGACCTACTGCTCTGCACCACGATCATCGAGAGCGGGCTCGACATCCCCCGTGCCAATACCATCCTCATCAATCGCGCCGACGCCTTGGGACTCGCCCAGCTCTACCAACTGCGGGGGCGCGTCGGACGTAGCCCCCGCCGCGCTTATGCCTATCTCCTCGTCCCCACCGCGGTTGGGAAACTTCGCAACGATGCCCAACGCCGGCTGGAAGCCATCCAGGATTTGACCGATCTCGGCAGTGGCTTTCGCCTGGCCAACATGGACCTCGAAATTCGCGGGGCGGGCGATCTTCTGGGGAGCGAGCAATCGGGCAACTTGCGCGCCGTGGGCTACGAGACCTACATGGAGATGCTCGAAGAGATCATCGAGGATTTGCGCGGGACGATTCATGAAGAGGTCCTCGACCCCGAAATTCAGCTGCCCGTGGTGGCGCGAATGCCCGAAGAGTACGTATCCGACGTGAACCAGCGTCTGGTGATCTACAAGCGTCTTGCCAGCGCCCGGGATGGAAACGAGATCGCTCGCATTCGCGACGAAGTACTCGACCGCTACGGGGTCATGCCCGCAGAGGGCGAAAATCTGATCCAGATCATTCGCCTCAAGGTACGCGCTCGGAAACTCGGAATCTCAGCGCTGCGTTTGCACCGCGGGGAGTTCGTCCTCCAAGTCGCCGAATCCAGCCAGATCGACCCCCAGCGATTGGTCCAGATTCTGACTCATGCGGGCTCGGGCATGCGGGTCACCCCCGACCATCAGATTTTTGGACCCGCCCCCGGGCCCGAAGGCGGAGCGACTGCGCTCTTCGACGGCGCCCACGAATTAATGAAACGGCTCTCCCCCGGCTGACGGGCGCGACGGCTCGTCCGAGTCAGAGCTTCGGAAGCTTCGGCAAGCGTGCCCGCCGAGCGTGCAATACCCCGCGTTTGTGAAATGCCCGGCCTGCCAGACCCCATGCGTCCGCATAGCCCCGGAGAATCTGCGGATCGCGAATTGCCGCGTGAGCAAACCGAAGCGCCTCCCAGGCGAGCAGAACGGGGAGCCGAATCAGAAAGCCGGCGAGGGATTCGTTCTTGATCAACTGCAGATAATGGTTCTTGAACGAATGACGCCGGACTGCTGCCGGCACCCGAAAGCGATTCGCCTTCTGCCAGCCCCGGCCGTGAATCGCCGTGGCCCGGGGCTCATAGTAAACCCGCCACCCCAGGAGGTGGCTCCGCCAGGACAAATCGGTGTCCTCATGGTAGAGGAAGAAGTCCTCGTCGAAGACCTCGCCCTCGAGAGCAAGATCGGCCAGGGCCGCGCAGCGGAGCATCATCGCCGCGCCGCTCGCACCGAAAATATATTCGCCCCGATCGTACTGGCCGCGATCGACGGTTTGGCTGCCCCGATCCCGGGGCCGGCGGTGAATGGGCAACTCGATTCCTGCGCTGTCCAGGGTTTGGCGATCGGTTCGTAGCAATTTCCCAGTTCCCAGGGCGGCGCGCGGGCGCGCTATCAGCGCCTCGATGAGGCGTTCGCCGAAGGTGGGGTCGAGAACGACGTCGGGATTCAGCAGCAGGCAAAATCCAACGGCGGGTTCTTCGGCCTGGGCCCGGGCCAGCAATCGGTTCGCTGCCACCGCGTAGCCACGGTTCGGCGAGGCCTGGAATCGAACCTCGGGATGCAGGGCTTCGAATTTTGCCCGTTCGGCGGGGTCACCGTCGGCATCGATCACCCAGACCGCTTGGGGGCGGAGGCTCTGGCACGCGATCGCGTCCAAGCACGCCCCAAGATCGCCGTAGCTCTGGTAGTGGATGACACCCACACAGTAGCTGGCGGGTGCGGGGGTTGCGGGGCTCGCAGGGGATGCGGGGGTCGCGAGGGTCGACGGGGTCGAGGGGTCGCGCGGAGTCACTGCTCTGCCCACCTCCCTCCGGGCCCCCGGGCCCCTTCTGAATTTCGCAGACGTTCTGCGCGCGTCGCACGGTCAAGCAGCCTAGCGTCGGCAAGCCACCGCCGGGTGCATGCGAACGAGGGTTTCGATCAACTGTCCCCGAGGCGGAGGATCCGGGGCGTCGAGCCACCAGAGCAAAATTTGACCTTGACCGGCGTTGAAAACCCGGGCTGCCACCACGACGTCCACCGACGAATCCAGTTGCCCCTTTTGCTGGAGCTCGACCAGGCGATTCTCCATGGCGCGCGAAGAAAACCCCACCCCTGCGCGCCCGCCCCGGGCCAGGGCTTCGCCGCCGGCGAAGACCACGCGATAGAGAGCCGGAGATGCACGCGCGAAATCGACGAAAGCCGCCACGCTGGCGCGAACTTGATTTTCGATGGGCTCGCCCCGGGTCTCGTGGCTCGCCTGGGCGAGGG
>LWDU01033413.1_pt1 | contig 70594 bp, 53 predicted proteins | sample 727161 | NCBI WGS metagenome assembly LWDU01 (sample SAMN04566230, study PRJNA314399) | hydrothermal vent metagenome | isolation source: deep sea hydrothermal plume seawater | place: Mexico: Gulf of California, Guaymas Basin | collected 2004-07-11 | reverse complement strand
TGGAAGCACGACCAATCAAAGGAACACGTGCGCGGATCGCGATGCCTGAAGCCGATCTCTACGCCGGAGCGGATTTGCAACAGAGTGAGAAAGACCTAGCCGAAAATGTGATGATCGTGGATTTGTTGCGCAATGATATTTCCCGCGTCTGTGATTCAGATAGTGTGTTTGTAACAGACCTTTGCCGTCTTGAAGTTTATGAAACGGTTCAGCACTTAGTTAGTGTCGTCCAAGGACGATTGCGAAGTGATGCCAATATATTTGACCTTTTGCGAGCGACTTTTCCAGGTGGTTCCATTACTGGTGCCCCCAAAGTACGAGCGATGGAATTAATCGCCGAACTTGAACCGACGGCGCGTGGGGCATATTGCGGGAGCCTAGGGTACATTGGGTTCAATGGAGATATGGATTTTAGTATCCTCATACGTACGATTACAGCAGGTAAGGGATGGTGGCAGTTTCCAGTGGGCGGGGGAATCGTGGCGCAATCCGACCCACAACGTGAATATGCGGAAACGTGGGAGAAAGCAGTCGGTATGTTGCGGGCATTGAAATAGGTGATAATACAAACGATATGATTTTACTCATTGATAATTACGATAGTTTTGTCCACAACCTCGCTCGGTATTTCCAGCGACTGGGGCAACAAACGGTAGTGGTCCGCAACGATGCGATGACAATCGATGAAATCCGCGAACTCAAGCCCGCTGCAATTGTCCTTTCACCAGGTCCCTGCATTCCCGAGACTGCTGGTATTAGTCTAGAAGTAGTTACAGCTTTGTCTGGAGAGTTCCCAATCTTAGGAATATGCCTTGGGCACCAAGCCATCGGCCAAGCGTTTGGTGGTGATGTGATCTTAGCGGCGGAACCTGTGCATGGTCATATCAGTTGCATCGAGCATGATGATCGAGGGGTGTTCGCAAATGTTCCTCAGGGGTTTGCTGCTTGCCGTTATCATTCGCTAGTGTTAGATCGTGAGACGTTCCCCGATGCTTTGGAGGTATCCGCAACTTTGGCGGATGAAACGTTGATGGCAATCCGACATCGCGAGCATTGTGTCGTGGGTCTGCAATTTCATCCCGAGTCGGTGCTCACGAGCAATGGATATTTATTACTAGCTAATTTCCTGAGGATGGCGGGTGTAGATGTACCTAATAATAATCTGACCTTAGATAACGAACGACATCTTGCTGTAGAGCCAACGCCGGACGATGTGGACCGCATCGTAACGTTTTAAAATCGCGTAGTACGCATAAACGATGAAATATGAAATATGAAATATGAAATGGCATTTTCGACATGATTCTTGAAGGTATTGTTACCACACACAACGCGGACGGCACAGTCAATGTTTCCCCAATGGGTCCTGAGGTCGGTGATGACGCTATAGGCAATGAATTTGTGCTTAAACCTTTCAATACGTCCCAGACCTATCAGAATCTGAAACGCAGCGGAGTGGGCGTATTACATATTACCGATGATGTGTTGCTAATTGCCCGTGCGGCCATTCAGCAATTAACGGATGCACCGGCGATTGACGAGAGTTGTGGCAAGCATCAGTTGGTTTTAGGAAGTGCTTGCAGGTGGTTTGAATTTGAAGTGGTGGAATTGGATGACGACCAGCAGCGGACAAGGATTCAATGCCAAACCACTCAACAAGGAGAACTGCGACCGTTCTGGGGATTTAATCGAGCTAAACACGCCGTACTAGAAGCAGCCATTTTGGCAACTCGAGTCGGGATTCTGGAGCGGCAAGAAATTGATCAACAGATGCAACATCTAGAAATCATCGTCGGTAAAACAGCCGGTAAACAGGAACTCGAAGCATTTGAATTGATACAACGATTCTTGGCGGTCACAAATTAACCGGCCTGCGTCGGCAACACCATGAGACTAAAAACGATCAATCAGTTTTTTTGCGGGTGAGACGATGGCTGGTTTCTTCTTGGGTCAAGTAGCCCCAATCCAATGCCTGATCTTGGGTGTATTGTTTGTCCAATGTGAGCGCCGTTAGTGCTTTGCCCATTTCAAAGCCTAAGTAGAAACTGTGGGCTGCATCTAGATTCGTAGGCGCTGCGGATTGTCCGTGCCCGCTGAGCAACTGCTCGAAAATCACGAACGGATCGTTATCAGATAAGTGTAGTTGTCGAGTGACGAGGTGAATTTCATCTCGTTCCGCAAAAATGCGATAGTTATTGTCTTTTAGGTCTGCCGCTAATCGGTCGAGTTCCTCGTTTCCAAAGGCCGTTAGTTCTTCGTCTCGCAAAGTTACCAAATCACGGTCGACGTGTTTTGGTGGGACTCGTTGCTCGATGGCATAATGAACGAGTTGCCTCGCAATGGCGCATTCGCGGACGCTCGTTCGGGACCAGTTGATAACTTGAGTTGTTAAAACGCTGTGAATCGCAAGTTCTTGGCAAATGCCCAGCAACAGCAAGTTAACACCGGCACTGTCGCAATCGGTGAGTTCGGTGAGGTTACCGATGCCCATCATCATTTCAGCGTCTGGGTACCGTTGTCGTACATCCATATAACGTGAAAGGCTTTTGGCAAAACCGCAACCGATTGGCTCCAGGATCGGATCGATCCGCAGTGAAATGTTGTTTATGGCTAAGAAATCAATGGTGTCATCGAGTCCCGCTAGTGTCGCTGGATCATCTGGTATGGCAATAACAGTCGCATCCCAATCTACAGCGGCCTCTCGGTTACTACTGTTGACGCTCAGCACTAATTCAGCGCCTGCATCAACGGCAGCGGTAATCTCAGTTGAATTAAGGCTATCAACAGAAACCCTTAAGCCTTCTTCACGCAGTGCCTTAACGCAGTCGGCCAATCCTTGCCAAGTGCTGCCAGGGTCACAACCAACATCGATAATATCCGCGCCGTCACTGGAAAGTTGCTGCGCCGATGTGATGATCTCCGGCAATGTCAAACGGGGGGCATGATTAATTTCAGCAATGATCTCGATAGTCGACTCGCCATAATTATGCGGCGGTTGGTAGCCGAGTCCAAAATGCTGACGAAGTTTACGCAAATCTCGCGGCCCCGTTTCTACAGGGCAGGAGAGGGTGGTTGTGAGTGGCGACAAGTCTCCTTGACAATATCCCGGAACGATGACGAGATCTATGCCGCTAGGCACTTCGAGTTTCTTAGCGATCCATGCGGGTGTCATGAGGGCGGCAACGGTAATAGGAAGCACAGCGACTTCATACTCGATGCCTGCTTCCGCCGCCAGTTTTTTCAATTCGTTTTCGAGCGCATGTTGCGCCAGTCGACCCGTTACAAACAGGATCCGTTTTCCGGCCAGTGGTTCGTTATTCGCCATCATTTTGTTCGTCTAGGGGCACAGTTGGTTCGATATGCTCATGACTCAAACCACCGTTAATGGAAATGGTCTGTCCTGTAATAAAACTTGCTGAGGGTGCAGCGAGATGGGCGGCAACGTTTGCGACGTCCTGAGGTGTACCCCAACGGTCCATAAGCGATTCCGCCTTTGCCCGTTTGTCCCAATCGGTAGACGCGGAGTTACCCCACGCTGTTTGGATCCAACCTGGTGCTAAACAGTTGACCCGAACATGAGGAGCTAATTCTCGAGCAAGGCTATGTGAAAAACCGATTACTGCCGATTTGGTTGTGGCGAACAGTTGACCGCTGTCACCACTTTGACCGACAGTAGCTTGGTCCCAACCCATATTTAAGATGACGGCATTGGCCTGTTTACCGATGCGGATCATCGGCTTGCTTAATCCGCGGCAGATTCCAATTGTTCCTTGAACGTCAAGTTCCCACAGGGCAGCGAGTTTCTGTTCGAAGGACCAGTCAGCGGTATCGCCGGTAAGAACGTCGCGACCGGCGTTATTAACCCAGATATTGATTTGTTCGTTGACTTGGAATGCCTGCTCGACAAGCGCCGCTTGAGCTTCCTCCGATGTAAGGTCGGCGTAGAGTAATGTGACGTCGCGTCCCAAATCGCGGATCTCAGCGGCGGTTGCTTCTAGGCCTGCTTGATTCGTATTGGCATGGATGATTAGATTAGCACCCTGCTGAGCAAACGTAGTGGCAATTGCCTTGCCGATTCCGGAAGAAGCGCCCGTGACGACGGCCGTTTGGTTTGCTAAAGGTAATGAGTAATCGCCCATGGATGGTATCTGTTGTTTGGTGGATGACGGTAGTTAGGATTAATCGGTGGAAACGAGATTGCGAAACCACAGGAGTTCATCGGCGATGCCTTGTGCTAAATCCGATCGTTGCAGATGTGCTGGCAAGACATTCCAGGCATACGTTTCAACTTCGAAATGTTCCAAGTTGGGCATCGACTTGCAGACTTCCATGCATTCCAGAATATCGTGTTGCGATGTGCTGAGTAGTCCCAATGATTCTAAGAAGATGGGGACATGGAAATGAACACTCCATGTGCTCTCGAGCGTTTGGGGATCGGTGACAGTTTCCAGAGCTACCGATAAGTCTTGGTGGAAGTGTATTGTTTGATTGGATTCACGGATGCAGGTTTGATGGAGATATCGAGGTTCATTAAATCCGGCAAGTTGCTCAAATGCCGCAGTGCGATCACTAGCGGCAAGTTGTGCAAAATCAACTTGGACCGCAGATGATACTTGGATTTTACCGACTTGAATTCCTAATGATTGATACTGCCTCAGTACATCTGCTTGGGATTCGAACATTACGGCGCTGTGACAAACGTCGTGGCAGACCCGAATGTGGTGAAGTATTTTGTCTGCCGAGCCGTGGGGCAGTAGACGGTTTTGAAACAAATCAATTATGTCTGCGGCGACGTCGAGTGCACAGCCTGGTTCCGGTTCAATGCATACGTGGATGGTCCGGTCGGTTGTTTGTTCTAATTCATGCAGGAAATCTGCAAGTTCAAGAAGTTGCCGAACCGCTGAATCCCAGTGTTCTGTGGTAAGTGATTGTTTTCCCCAAGCAATAGGCAACGTAGAGATACTGCCAGTTTTCCCGGCTGGAAGAATTGCGTCGAGGATCGTCGCTAGATTTTTCGTGTATTGGAGTCGATCGAGGTTGTGCCATGTTGGTTTGTAGACGTCGTGCTTGACGACTTCGTTGTGGAAATTTCCATAGGGAAATCCGTTGAGCGTAAAGGGTACGAGTCCTTGATCGGCGAGCCAGTCTCGGAAAACTGCGGTTTGCTGGGAATCAAGTAACTGCTGGGCGGCCGGTGCAGCGAGCCACAGCCCGATACCCATGGGGTCGTCCGGAGATACAAGTTGCTTGACGCGCGCAGCATATTTGGAGAGGTTCGCTTGAGTTGCTTCAAGGTCGACTCCGGCATGCACGTTGGTACAATAGCCAATCTCCAAAATATTTTTCCTTGTTGCCGTTAGTGATGTGATAGTGTTGCGCTGATTTAACTGATTAAGTCTTTCATTTCGCTTACTGCCTGGCGTAGACCAACGAACACTGCGCGGGCGACGATGGAATGCCCGATGTTGAGTTCTAGCATGCTGTCGAGTTGTGCGACTGGTAGCACGTTTTGGTAGTTCAAGCCGTGTCCAGCATGGAGATTCATGCCGGATTCGACGATCAGTTTCCCCGCAGTTGCCAATTGCGCAAGGCACCGTATTTGGTCCTCACCTTTGTGCAACGCATATTGACCTGTGTGCAGCTCAACCGCTTGGACTCTCATTTTGGCCGCTGCTTCGATTTGTGCGGGATCTGGATCAAGAAATAGAGCAACACTGATACCAGCATCTTGTAATCGGGAAACAACAGGTTTGATTGTTTCATAGTGGGTGATGGCATCGAGCCCGCCTTCGGTCGTAATTTCTTCTCGCTTTTCGGGAACCAGTGTTACTTGGTCTGGTGTTGTCTCACATGCCAAGTCAACGATATCGGGGGCAGTGGCCATTTCAAGGTTGAGTTTGATGTTAACTGAATCACTAAGCATGCGGACATCACGGTCTATGATGTGTCGGCGGTCTTCACGCAGGTGGATGGTGATGCAGTCGGCGCCACCGAGTTCCGCGAACGCAGCGGCCCATACCGGATCGGGTTCGTACGTTTTTCTCGCTTGGCGAATAGTTGCGACGTGATCGATGTTGATGCCTAATTCGACCATGTTGAAAGATCTACTTTCGTAAATGGGTAAGTGTTTACAGGATTCAGTCGTCAAAGTTATTGTACGGTGTGGACCGCAGATCGGTAAGAATGTCAAAAGAAAATTGACAGCGAAGAAAAGTCAACTTAGGAGATGTCGGCGCCTTGATTGTCGGCGCGGACGATTTCGACACGTAACGTTTGGCCCGAATCATCAGTCCCCATAGAATCTTTGAATCGTTCCGCGTCGGCTTGCGTTTCGAATATACAAAACAATGTTGGCCCCCAGCTGCTTTGCCCAATTCCGTGAGCTCCTAGGTCCTTCAGCCACTCCACACGACGATTTAGCAAGCGACCATTGTAAGGTCCGCCTTGAATCGAAGAAAAACAACCTCCTGCTATCCGACCATAGTTTTCGATGGCATCGGCGGTCATCATAAAATCACTCGCAGTGATGCCTGGCAGTAAGCCGGATTCAAGTTCGGTTATAAGTTGATCGGTGGTTCGCTGCGATACGGGTGGAATGTCGCCGAATGCGCGAGTTTCTTGCTCACCGCTTAATCCTTGTTCGTTTTCAGGGCGTATTAACATAATTCGCCAAGCTTCGGGAAAGTCGAGTCGGCACTCTAGCGGGGAGATGCGTTCACTTGGAAGACGCCCCCGCTCTACGATCAACCCGCCGAATTCAAATCCGTAGGTGCCGACCGCGCTACGAGATGCGCGGTTGACGACGAAGGCACGCTCCATAGCGCCAAAGCCCTCGCCTGTTAGGAAGGCTTGTAGTATTTCAGCAGTGGAAAGTGCAAGTTGAGTACCAAGCCCGAGGCCGACGTGTTGCTCGGGGGCAGCGGTAACAGTGAGTACGCAGTCCGGCAATGTGGCGACCTGCGTATAAAGCTGCCACTGCTGGGCAAAATCAAGCAGTCGTTCAGAAAAACGACCCTCTGTGGCAAATTTGTCCGCTGGAGTTGCTTTGATTTCGACGCGTGGTTCTTTGAGCATCAAACCTACACCACCGAAATTCCGACCTTCTTGATTGCCGAAAGAGAGTAGTCCAAAGTGTAGACGCGTGGGAGCGCTGACATGGACAGTTTTTGTGGTGTGGGCGTGAAGGTTTGATTCGGTCATCAGGTATTCAGAGGGAAATGTCGACTTATTTGTTTCGTTGCATCTTAGCCCACGTGTCTCGCAACGTGACACTGCGGTTGAACACCAAGTTTTCCGGAGTCGAGTCTTTACTATCCACACAGAAATATCCAAGCCGCTCAAATTGGTAAAGCTCACCCACGGCGGCATCGCCCAGAGATGGCTCGAGTTTGCAATCGGCGAGGATTTCTAAAGAGTTTTCGTTGAGGTTATCTAGATAGCTACCAGCGGCGGGTGTCGCATTGGCTTCATCGGCTTCATTGGCGGTGTTTTCAAACGGATCAGTCGTTTTGAAGAGATGATCATAGAGTCGTACTTCGGCTGTAACTGCAGTCGCCGCGGCGACCCAGTGGATGGTCCCGCGTACTTTCCGGCCGTCAGGTGCTTTGCCTCCCAGTGTTTCGGGGTCGTAGGTGCAACGTAATTCGACGACTTCGCCGGCATCATTTTTAATGACGTCCGTGCAGGTAATGAAATAGCCGTAGCGCAGCCTGACTTCGCGTCCAGGTCCTAGCCGGAAGAATTTTTTCGGTGGATCTTCCATAAAGTCTGTTTGCTCAATGTAAAGCTCTCGAGAAAACGGAACTTTACGTTTACCGGCACTTTCGTCTTCGGGGTTGTTGATGGCGTCCAGTTGTTCAACTTGATCTTCCGGATAGTTTTCGATTACGACTTTAAGGGGTCGCAATACACCAGCACGGCGATGGGCCCGCTTGTTGAGGTCAGCTCGAAGAGAATCTTCGAGCCACGTCATGTCGTGGAGGCTGTTTTGTTTGGTGACGCCAATGCGTGCACAGAAATTTCGGATGGATTCGGGAGTGTAACCTCGTCGACGCAGTCCGGAAATGGTGGGCATGCGTGGGTCGTCCCAGCCTGAAACATGATTGTCTTGGACAAGTTCTAGTAATTTCCGTTTACTCATCATTGTGTGTGTGATATTGAGCCGAGCGAATTCTATTTGACGAGAACGGAAAATGTCCAAGGAATCCAAGAACCAATTGTAGAGTGGTCGGTGGTGTTCAAACTCAAGCGTACAAATGGAATGTGTGATTTGCTCGATGGAGTCGCTGATACCATGAGCATAATCGTACATCGGGTAGATGCACCAGTCGCTACCTGTGCGGTGATGATCGATCTTGCGGATGCGGTAGATCGTGGGGTCACGCATGTTCATGTTAGGTGAAGCCATGTCGATTTTGGCTCGCAAGGTGTGCTCGCCCTCGGCGAACTCGCCTGCTTTCATGCGGCGAAAAAGGTCGAGACTTTCCTCAGAGTCCCGCGTGCGATAGGGACTGTCTTCACCGGACTCGTTCCAGCCTCCGCGGTAACTGCGAGTTTCCTCAGCGTCGAGACTGCAAACGTAAGCGTGGCCTGATTTGATAAGCTGTTCGGCAAAATCATACAGCTGTTGGAAGTAATCTGAGGCGAAGTAGACCTCGTCCCACTGAAATCCTAGCCAGCGTACGTCTTCCATGATGGATTCGACGTACTCGGTCTCTTCTTTAGCTGGGTTGGTGTCGTCAAATCGTAAATTGGTTTTCCCGCCATTTGCCGCGGCAATGCCAAAATTTAAACAGATGCTCTTGGCGTGCCCAATGTGCAGATAGCCATTTGGTTCGGGTGGAAATCGAGTTTGCACGCGTCCGTCATGTTTACCAGATTCGTTGTCCGCGGCGACGATTTGCTCGATGAAATTAAGCGAAGCCGCGGTAGGTTCGTCACTCGAATCGTTGTCGTCGCCGTTGGAGTGTTGATTCTGATTCATGATGGTTGGGTATGTGTTGGTGGCTGTTTTTGAAGGTTGAGTGGCTACCGAATTTGTTGTGTTGCTAACTCACTGTTTGTGATTGTAACGTGAAGCCGACTAGTTTTAATACGGCAAAAAAGACTTTGTTATGCCGTGTCGATATCGTGTGAAGATATTGCAAGAGTGATAGCTCGTTCAATGCGATTGAGGCATCGCTGCTGCCCGAGAATTGCTAGCGTATCAAAAAGTCCGAAGCCGGCGGGTTTGCCAGTGATGGCGACGCGTAGCGGATGTACGACTTGGCCAAACTTAAGTTCACCGTCGGCGATGAACTGCCGTATCGTGGCTTCTACGCTTTCGGCGTTGTAGGATTCAATAGCCGCGAGGGCATTGGCAAAATCTCGCAGGATTTCAACCGCTCCATAGGAATTGGCAATGCGTTTGCCAAAAGATTTTTCATCGTATTCGATGGCATCGTCGTCAGTGAAGAAATCGTCGTAATTGAGGATGTCGCCGGCCACGGTCATCCGCTGTTCGCTCGCGGTAATGATTGAGTTTACATAGGGTGCGGTGTCGCAGATTGGCGGCGTGTCGATTAGCCCCGCTTGTTGTAAATAGGGCACCGACATGGCTGTTTTTTGTTTAAGGTCGAGTTGGTCCATGGCGCGTTGTTGGAACGCCGTTAGTTTGGTTGGATCAAAACTAGCAGGACTTTTGACGACCCGCTCTAGTGAAAACGCACTGATCATTTCCTCGCGTGTGAAATCTTCAGTCTCCCCGTCGAGCGACCAGCCAAGCAGCAGTAGATAGTTGACGATGGCGTGAGGGAGGAAGCCGATGTCACGGTAAAAGTCCACGAGTACGGGGTTGAAGGTTTCTGGGGCGAGTTCTTTTCCGCAAGTTGTGGCGATGCGACTGCCGTGTTCGTAGAGTTTTAGGAAGTCCTGGTTTTTAAGGTATTTCGCTATTTTGCGTTTGCTTAGTTTGTTTTTGCTGCCCGGTTCTGCGACGTAAGGCAAATGTGCGTATTGCGGTAAGTCGTAGCCGAGGCCTTGAGCGATGAAGATTTGCCGAGGCGTGTTGGAGAGGTGTTCTTCGGCGCGGATAACATGGGTGATCGCGAATGCTGCATCGTCGACGACGCTGGCCAAGTGATATAGGCAGCTACCGTCGGCTTTTTGAATGACCATGTCTTGTTCACTGGCCCACTGAAACTCGACAGTACCGCGAATTAGATCTGGGATTACGCAGGTGCCTTCGCGGGGCATCTTTAGACGGACCACAGCAACTCGCCCTTCGGCTTCGTAGGCAGCAGCTTGAGCATCGGTTTCGGCCATCCAGTTGCGGCTGTATAGATAGGAGGTGCCAGCGCTTTGAGCGGCTTCTCGTTCCGCTTGGACTTCTTCCGTACGTGAATAGTCCCGGTATGCGAGTCCCTTTTCCAGTAGTGTTTCGACAGCACTTTGGTAGTGGTCGCTCCGTTGTGATTGGAAATATGGGCCGCAGTCGCCGCCGATCTCTGGACCTTCGTCCCAATCGATGCCTAACCAGCGGAAGCCGTCGAGGATTGGTTGTAATGCTGTATCGACGTTGCGATTTTGGTCGGTATCGTCGATGCGGAGGATGAATTGACCTCCGTGTTTGCGAGCGTAAAGCCAATTGAATAGCGCCGTGCGGACTCCACCGATGTGAAGGTAACCTGTCGGGCTGGGAGCGAATCGTGTACGTACCATGATTTTAAGAATTTTGTTAGTTGGTGACCAGGCGGTTGCTGAAATAGCATATTTACGTTGCGTCAGTTGTCTATTCTATCGGGGAGTTCCCGCGGCGAGTATGACGTAGCCGTGATTAATCGAGTTAGTTTATTGCGTTTTTTGTGTAGAGCGAAAAAAAATGTGCCGATGACTTGACAAGGTAGTGAACATATGTACACTATATAAATATACAGAGGCAAATAAAACAGTGCCGGTTGACGTCATATTAGGACCATGAAAGAAGGAGTGAACAATATTTAATAAATGCCTGCTTCCCAACAACATCAACATGACGGGCACGACGAACATCTTGGACATGCAGAACATGATCAATCTGAACCGCAGGGAGAAGATGAGCAAAGTGATCAAAAAAGGATATTACAACAACTCCAGCACTTGATGCGTGACTTACAACCGGTGGCTGTTACGAAATCAGGGGAAGCAAGTGTGCCCACGGGTTGGGAGCAATTAGATTCGATTTTGCCATATGGAGGATGGCGATCGGGGCAATTGGTAGAGTGGTTGGGCGAAGTCAAAGGTGGTGGAGTAGGATTACTGGGACTATGGTCTGCATGGCAAGTGGCACAGCGTGGAGGGGTGCTTGTGGTACTCGACAACACGGGTAAGTTTTTTCCACCGGCAGCCGCTGCGTTGGGGATTCACTTGAGTCGCATGTTGGTGGTGAGTCCTCAGGGTAAAGCAGATTTTGACTGGGCATTGGATCAAGTATTACGCTGTCGAGCGGTAGGAGCGGTATGGGTGAATTTACTCAAAATTGATAATCGAGCTTATCGGCGATTACAGTTGGCAGTCGAACAGAGTGGTGTATTTGGTGTTTTGGTTCGAGACCAGAAGTGCTTACAGGATCCGACGTGGGCACATTTACGGTTACGCGCAACTCCTTTAGCGGGACAGGACGATTGGCGGTTTCGGGTTGAGGTGATACGTGCAGTGGGTGGGAATACGGGAGCAAGTTGTGAATTGGAATTTATGGAAATCGAAAATCAACAACGGTCTAAAAGGGACGGGGCTTTGATAAACCACGCAAACAGACCGCAAATTATCACAAATTACTCTCAATGATTTCCAATGAAAAAAATAATTTGCATATGGATACCCGGTGGAATTGAATCCACTGGCAAGGATGGGATGAGTATGGAGGCTGGTAAGGATACCCGGTCTGTCGAGCGGCAAGTTTGGGAAACTCAGGATGGGATGTACCAACTTGCTCGCTGGGCAAACCGTTATTCGCCATTGGTAGGTTTTCCTGAGTCGGTAAATTGGAAGCGTGAGTTAGCTGCTCAAGAAAAACGGACTGCGGGCAAACATGTGGGTACTCAATATGCACATCAACCCGACCCCCGTGCGGCAGCTTGGAAAACGGAAGCAATTTGGTTGGATGTTACCGATGTGTGTCAATATTTTGGAACGGTGACAAAATTGGCGGCGCGTATCCGTAAAGATTTAATGCGATTGGATATTGCGGCACGTATAGCGGCGGCGAGTACGGTTGGCGCAAGTTGGGCCGCGTGTCTGTATTTGGCGAATCCAACAGTCAACCGAATGGTAGTTTTATCGACTGTTCAACAGAATCAACAGAATCAAGTGGCGGTTCGGAAAGAACTAGGACAACTCCCTGTAAATAGTCTTAGACTTCCCGCGACCGCGTTGGATGCATTAGCGCGACTGGGGATAGTTACTCTCGGACAATTAATTGCATTACCGCAGGAAGCGATAGCGCAGCGACTTGGGGCGGTCGTTACTCAGAGATGCCAACAGCTTTTCGGTCAGGCAATTGAGCCGCTGAAAATGATACATTCACAGCAGCGGTATCTCTCCGAACAAGTGTTGCTAGGCCCGATCGGCGGGTCGCAAATGGTTGTGGATTTGTTTAGACATTTGCTCAAGCCTATTTTAGGGCGTCTTAAGAAACGAGGCCGTGGAGTATTACAACTCTGCTGTAAGTTCGAGGTGTCGCGGTACGGTCAGAGGATTTATGGCGATACCGTGAATGGTGCCCCCGAGACTGTCGTCGCTGCAAGCACACACATCGAACAATTTAAGATCGGCTTGTATCGACCAACGATTGAATGTGCACATCTTGTTTCGTTATTTCAATTAGCGTGGGAAAAGGTTGGACGCAGCGACGAGATGTATCATATTTCAATTGAAGCTAGCCAAACGGCAGTGATGCAGCAGGTTCAATTGGGACTGTTCACTGAGAAAGAATCAGAACAACCTGTTGCGGGAAATTGCGAGTTAGCTCGGGATCAAATTCCGCCACGTGTTTTAGCGAGATTGATTGATCGGTTAACGAGTCGGCTTGGAAAAAAACGGGTCTCGCGGCCGCAGTTGCGGGCTGAAGCCCAGCCAGAACTTAGCTTTGAAATGCAAGTGGTGGTTGAACTGGATATGCAGCGATGGTGCCGTCATGTTTTGCGTCCGGTTCGTAAATCGTTGGATGCCAGCAGTGGACATCCGCCGCCCGCAACCGCTCAGAAGACGCAGCACAACAGGCAACGTTCCGGTTGGGCATTGGGACAGCAATTATCGGTCGACTCACGACCGTTGTGGTATTGGGCTTCCCCATTGGAAATCCAATGTCACAGCAAAAGTAGAACGGGCGCACCCGTCCGTTTGTTTCATAGTGGCAGTTGGCAACAGGTGGTACGCTCTTGGGGTCCTGAGCGAATTGAAACGGGGTGGTGGCGGTCGCGTGCTGTACGGCGAGAGTATTTCCGAGTTGAAATTGATAGCGGTCAACGATTCTGGGTGTTCAGGCAATTGCCAACCTCACAGTGGTTTCTGCAAGGAAACTTTGGTTAGAAATTGAGCTGCGAATGAACTACGCCGAACTACATTGCAAATCCAATTTTTCATTTCTGCAAGGGGCTTCTTCTGCTGATCAGTTGGTGCAGCGTGCAGTGAGACTTGGATATACAGCCTTAGCGATTACCGATCGCAATACCCTAGCTGGAATTGTTCGCGGGCATGGTGCGGCCGTTGATGCTGAATTGCAATATATCGTCGCAGCGGAATTAACCTTTGATGACGCACCACCTTGCGTGGTTTGGATTCGCAACCGTTTAGCCTATGCAGCGCTGTGTCGTTTACTAACTCTGGGCCGTCGCCAGGCATTCAAAGGTAATTGTCGTTTGTCCTTTGAGGACTTAGTTTCTCATGGTGACGAATTCCTATTGGGTGTGATCCCTGATTGGAATCGGTTGTCGACGGAGACAACCTCGGATCACCACCGAGTGCATGCTGCTGCCAAACTGATCGACGCTGCAGACTTGCAACGATACGAGGACATGTTCGGTGAGCGTTGCTATTTGCTTGCGGAATTGCACCGCGGGACAGCAGACCTGCAGCGGCTTGATCGTCTTCAGGAACTGTCGCAACAAACTCGAGTGCCGCTCGTTGCGTCTGGCGATGTGTACTATCACGATCCTTCTCACGCGCGACTGCAAGACGTTCTTACTGCAACCGCTCATGGGTGTACGGTGTACGATATTGGGCCCTATCAGTTTGCCAACGCCCAACGCCACATGCGCCCGCTTGAAGACATTGCAAAATTATTTCAACAGATTCCTCAGGCACTTCAACGAACGCGGGAAATCGCTGACCTTTGTGGATTCTCACTATCCGAATTGCGATATGAGTACCCCGAAGAACTCGCTCCAATAGATATCACTCCAATCGCATATCTTAAACAATTGGCATGGGAGGGGGCTCACGAGCGATATCCGCAAGCGATTCCTCGTAAGGTCATTAACCTACTGCAGCACGAACTGGAACTGATTGGGGAATTGCATTACGAAGCCTATTTTTTGACGGTTTGGGATTTGGTTCGGTTTGCTCGTAACCAAGAGATTTTGTGTCAGGGGCGAGGATCAGCTGCCAATTCGGTTGTCTGTTTTTGCTTGGGCATAACGTCAGTTGACCCCGATACAACTCAGTTGTTGTTCGAGCGTTTTATTAGTCGTGAACGGGCTGAAGCACCCGATATTGATGTCGATTTCGAACATGAACGTCGTGAAGAAGTACTGCAATACCTGTATAACAAATATGGTCGTGATCGCGCGGGTATGACCGCTGTGGTTACCTCCTATCGCATGCGCAGTGCGGTGCGGGAAGTTGGTAAAGCTCTAGGGTTCCCCGCGGATTTGGTAGATGCGGTTGCTAAAAATCTCGACGGGCGGATCGCTGAAAACGATTTATGTTTGCGTTGTCGAGAAGTGGGATTAGACCCAGATGAATTGGCGGGAGAACGGTTTGTGGAACTAGTGGAGATGCTACGAGGAATGCCTCGGCATCTGTCGCAACATGTAGGCGGGATGGTCATCACCCAGGGATTACTCAGTGAACTAGTCCCTATTGAAAATGCCGCCATGGACGCACGAACGGTGATTCAATGGAATAAAGACGACCTAGATGAACTTGGAATACTGAAAGTCGACTGTTTGTCATTGGGAATGCTTAGCGCTATTCATAAGTGTTTTGATATGTTGCGACAACACAAGAATGAAGACTGGACGTTGGCAACGATTCCTGCGGATGACAGCGAGGTGTATGACATGATTTGCAAGGCTGACACCGTGGGTGTGTTTCAGATTGAGAGTCGAGCACAAATGAGTATGCTACCCCGCCTAAAGCCACGTTGTTTTTATGACCTTGTTATCGAAGTTGCGATTGTCCGCCCCGGACCTATTCAGGGCAACATGGTTCATCCCTATCTGAAACGTCGTGACGGACTAGAAGAACCTAGTTATCCAAATGATGCGATTCGCGAAGTACTCGACCGCACGCTCGGTGTCCCGTTGTTTCAAGAACAGGCAATGCGATTGGCCGTGGTGGCGGCTGGATTTACACCCGGTGAAGCTGACCAACTGCGGCGGGCAATGGGGGCTTGGCGGCGACCTGGCGTGATCGAGGAATTTCATCAAAAACTAATAAGAGGAATGCTGCAGCGTGGATTAAATATGGAATTTGCCGAGCAAGTGTTCACCCAGATTCGAGGATTTGGTGAATATGGATTTCCCGAATCACATGCGGCCAGTTTCGCATTGTTAGTATACGTATCAGCGTGGCTTAAGTGCCATCATCCTGCTGTATTTGCGGCAGCAGTGATTAATAGTCAACCAATGGGATTTTATAGTGTAAGTGATCTTGTGACTGACGCTCGTCGACACGAAGTGAGTGTCTTGCCGGTCGACGTTAATCTGAGCGACTGGGATTGCACGCTGGAGGAAGAGGGTGATGGTGCAGACAATGCGACCAAACGACTAGCGTTGCGATTGGGAATGAAAGTCGTTCATGGTATTCGCCAAGACGATGTTATGCGAATTATAGAAAACCGCGGCGAGAGACTTTACGGATCGGTGGAAGATTTGCGGCGGCGTGGTCGTGCTAGCCGAGCGTTTATTATGAAGTTGGCGGACGCTGATGCGTTTTCTAGTTTTCAACGAGATCGGAGATCTGCGTTGTGGGAGGCTTTAGCCCAAGAACGTAGTATGTGTGAGCAGCCATTGTTCGATTTAATCAGTGCCAGTGATGACGACGTTCCTGAATTACCCGTGATGCAACCGGCAGAGCAGGTGGAGATGGATTATCGGACTGCTGGTCTTTCGTTGAAAGGTCATCCATTGATGTTCTGGCGTGAACAGTTAGATGCAAAATCTGTCGTTACCGCAATTCAATTGGGGTCGCTGGAAAACGGTCGTTACGTTCGAGTCGCGGGCATTGTGTTGTTGCGACAACGCCCATATACCGCGAAGGGAATTACCTTTGTCACGCTTGAAGATGAAACGGGTACGATTAATCTTGTACTGAAGCAGAACATCTGGGAACGGTATTACACCGTCGGACGGCGTAGCAACGCATGGCTAGTCCATGGGAAGCTAGAAAGAAAAAATTCTGTGATCCACGTCGTAGCCCACCGCTTGGAGGATCTTTCTGCTGCGCTCGGTAAATACAACCCGAAACCACGAGATTTTCGATGAACGCGGATTTTACCTAGAACCAGCAGATCGCATTTGCGGGTTAACCACCGGACAATTTATCGATTGCGTCATTGAGTGGTTGCAGCTCGTCAATCAAGAATTCGTGTTGCGAAAACAACGCCTTAGCACTTTGCAGCATGGAGAGTGCTTGCTGGTGGTCGGAATCAGCAAGTTCCGTGGCGGCGGCGACGATTCGATTGATCTCGTCGCGATAAATTGTTCTTAAACGCGTCGTTTGGTGGTCTGCTTGAGTTGCTTCTAATTGGAAGTGTTTGAGTTGGTTCTTAGCAAAATCGACGCAACGGACGGCATCTTTGTCGTCTGTAAACGCATCGTAGGTGGCGATAAACGATTCCAGTTGGGCAACGCCCGTTTGTGGCGCGTCGGCGGCTGTTTTCAGAGCAGCAAGTAGCTGTAATTCAACCACTGACAAGGATTCCGTATCTTGGGAAAGTTTATCGATGTATTTCTGTAACCCTCGCTCGGAGGCTAGCACGTCATGCAATGTTTTGATTTGCTCATATTGATCGTGGTTGGGAAAACGCCCGATGAATTCCTCCATCTCCTCATGAGCTTGTGCCCAATCTGACCCGGGGTTAATCCTCGCCTGCATAATATGTTCTAGTAATTCATCAGCGGTCGCTGGGCGGTTCATATAGTTTGTAAAGACAAATATGCCACCGATGACCGCCAAGAATCCTACGGCGATCAAAATACTCGCAGTCACTCCGCGCTTTTGGCTGTTTTGTTCTTCGGCACGTGTCGGGTCAACCCGCGTGAAATGGCTCCGATTTTCACTATCGACAGTTGTCGCTGGTGACTCCGATTCGATATCTGCGATCCGTAAATCATCCGCCGTTGCTCCAGTTTCAGAGGGACCTTGCAACGTGGGGTGCAACAGCGTTGGCGAATTATCTTCATCAATCTCGCTTCGAGTGTATTCACCAGTCGGAGCATTATCGCTGTAGGTTGCTCCGGCATCGGTGTCGGAGATATCAATAACTGGATTTTTGGTTGTGGATGGTAGTTGGGAATTTAACGCATGCTGCATGGCCTGTAAGCGGTGAATAACGGCCAGAGGTGTGGGCACACGATCGTCTGGATTCTTGCTGAGCAATTGTCCTACGATATGATTGAGTTCTCGGGGAACGTCGAATTTTGTATCGAGCAATGAAGGTGGCGGGTCATGACGTAATCGATGAATGACTTGAGCAATAGAAGGGCTCGAAAACGGTGGTTTTCCGGAGAGTAACGCATACATAACGGCGCCGAGCGAATACAGATCACTGCGCACAGTGGGTCGCTGGCCTTCGGCCTGCTCTGGCGACATGTAATCTGCAGTGCCAACGACAGCATGGTCGGCGGTGAGTTGAGCGGTACCGAAAAGCCGAGCAATACCGAAGTCGACCAATTTTACGGAACCAGATTGGGAAACGATTAGATTGGACGGTTTCAGATCGCGATGAATGACACCGCGGTCATGGGCATGTTTTAATGCATGACATATTTCGATGGTCATGCGGACAACATCTCGCCAAGCAATCGGCCCTTCAGATTTGAGTGTCTCATAAAGACTAGGCCCGTCTACCAGTTCCATGCTGTAGAAAAGCATGCCATCCTGTTCACCAAAGCCGAATATTTCGACGATACCATCATGATGGAGTTGTTTCAGCGTTTCAATTTCTAACGAAAATCGATTACGGAAATTATCATCATCCGCAAAACCGACGGAGAGCATTTTTACCGCGACAACGTCAGCGGTGTCTTCGTGATGAGCCGCGTAAACAAAACCCATACCACCCCGGCCAATTTGCTTGTCGATGATGTAGGGGCCAAGTTGTTTTAGCATGACTCACATGACTCAGTAGGTTGGATTTGAATGTGTCGTCGTGGTGGATTGAAATATTCAGTCACTAGTGCAGCGGATTCACGGATAAATCCGTTTCTACATCGGAGCGATTCGTTCAGACCCAACATCGGTGGTAAGCAGCACGTGTGCGTCAAAGCTCTTCGCAATAAGGTCGGCTTTTACCGTAGTATACTCGGGATTGTTCCATAAGTCGTTAAATTCCCACGGATCGTTTTCGAGGTCATATAATTCGCCGAGTCCGTGCCCATGATAAATCGAAAGTTTGAATTGCCGATTACGATACATCGTGGCAAATACACCGCTACCCCCAGTGAAAAATGGATCTAACGCGTCAAAATATTCGCTGCGCACAAACTCTCTGTGATCATCTTCAGCGTCTGGATTTGTTAAAAGCGGTATCAGTGTACGTCCTTGCATATAATCTGGTTGTTCGATTCCAGCAAGTTCAACGATTGTTGAAGTTAGATCGAGAAGTTCGACAAGTGCATCTCGCCGGACATTTTGCAGGAATCTTCCGGGACATGAAAAAATAAGAGGTACACGAACAAGGCCCTCGTAAAAACGACAACCTTTCTCGAGCAGTCCGTGATCCCCGAGAGATTCACCGTGGTCACTGGTAAAGATGATGATGGTGTTATCGAGTTGATTCGTGTCACGCAAGTGTTCAATGATTCGCTGGAATTGATCGTCAATTTGCTTGATCATGGCATAATAGTAGGCCTGCATTTGTTTAGCATCATGGCCACTTGGCGTTTTCGGATCACCCTGAAAATCAATCGCGGCTAATCGTGCTTGTTGCTCGAGATCTTTGGGTTGAAAATAGGGTCCTGGCATCTGTTCCGCATCAAATTGATCGGCGTAGAACTTCGGTGGAATAAACGGTGGGTGTGGATCATAAATATTGACGCACAACATCCAAGGTTGGTCAGCGTTTTGCATGTCTGACTTGTCGTCACTTGCAGAGAATTCAATTGCACATTCCGTTGCCCAACGAGTTTGATGCATTGCTGGATCCACCCGTTCTGGGCTATTACGCATTACATCTAAATCACCACCTTGATCGCGGACCCAATCTGCATAGTGATGGCCAGTTTCCCAGTCGTCGCGAGGTGCGTGACTAAACTGCCAATAGGTCATGCCGTCGTCGAGTCGTGGTTCGGTGCGGTGGCCGGAACTTGTTAGATGAAATTTACCAATATTTCCACAACGATAGCCAGCATCAGAAACGAGTTTGGTAATTAGCGGTGGAAATCCCGGAAAGGTGTCGTTTCCGTTACGAGTGTTATGAACACGTGCAGGGTACAAACCGGTTAAGAAACTTGAGCGACTCGGAGTGCAAATTGGACTTTGGCAATACGCGTGGGTAAAAGCGACGCCGGATTCAACCAACTTGTCGATATTAGGTGTGTCGACCTGCGGATTGCCCAAGGCACCGATCGTGTCAAATCGCTGTTGGTCAGTGCAGTACCAGAGGATATTAGGACGTGTAGAATCCATGGCAATCTTTAAACCTATTCGGATATGGACCGTTTGACGATTTTCTCGTCAAAGTAATTGATATGCATTCCGGCATCGACAACGATGGTTTGCGCGCAGATTCCGGAAGAGCGCGGGCTGAGCAAAAACGCAGCGACATTTGCTGCTTCTTGCGTTTCAACGGCGGAACCTCGAGGGATTACCTGTTCGGCATAAAGATAGGATTCAACGTAGCCAGGGATGCCGGCCGACGCAGATGTTTTTAGTAAACTTGGTCCGACTGCATTAAAACGCACATTTGAGAAACTACTAAACGACTTTGTGAGAAAAGCCAATGAGGAATCGAGCGCGGCTTTAATCGGACCCATGAATCCATAATTTTCGCTCGCCATTGTGGTGGTGGAGATGGAAATCGACACCACGGCAGCGTCGTTAGTGAAAAGATCCTTCAGTGCATTGGATACTGCCATCAAAGAAAAACAGCTAATGTCCACCGCGCGTAAAAATTGAGACTTGCTCGTCGCGTGAAAGGGCTTTGGACCATCTTCATAATCGGCAAATGCAATGGAATGTACTAATCCGTCGATCACTGGATGTGATTCCGCTAGTGTTTCCCGGAGACTTTCAATTTGCTCAGGGAATTCTACATCGCATATGTAGATCGGATGTTCGCCAATTAGTTTTTGTAATTCTTCACGTCGCTTGTCGCTGCGAACAACATATACAGGCAGTCCGCCAGCTTCATAGATTGTTTTACCAATGTGGTACGCGACACTCTTACGGTTAGCGACGCCCATGATAACGATGGTTTTATCTTCAAGTTGAAGGAAGGCCATTGTGTGTTCTTTGGTGGTTAAGGGTGATGTCTTATTTCGATTGAACTTTGAAGCTGCTTAGGTTTGCGGGTCGGCGATAGTACAGGCGAAGTCAAAACGAGTAGCCAGCTTACCGTCAACGGTGACCCGTGCGGTCAAAAAATACGCGACTTGCACTTGGTCTGTAAGCGTCACTTCAATTTCAACGGTATCACCAGGTTTTACGATCTTCTTGAATTTAACATTATTCAGTCGAGTCGCAACAGGAACCTTGCCACTTAGCTCATCGCCTGAATCAACTCCCGCAGCAGCTTTGATAATCTCCGCGAGCAACACCGCACCTGCTTGCATCCCAACTTCGCACAATATAACTCCCGGTACGATTGGTTGACCAGGATAATGACCTTGAAAAAAGAACTCATCGTCCCGAAATGTTTTTTTGCAGCTGATCGTGGTATCGGTTAGCGATACCACTTCGTCAATCAATAGCATGGGAGCGCGATGGGGAATTGCAGCTTGGATTTGTTCGATAGTCATTGGGTAATCGGTAAAATGGTAAGTGAGAAGGAAACAGCAATTTAGTGCCTTGGAATTGCGGCACCTTCTGTGGGGCACGCGATTCAGCACCAAATCACTTCATTAATAGAGCATCCACGTCATTGGATACGATAACGCCATAATTTATTGCACCGAGCCAGCCGGACATAATGATGCCAACGCTACCGGCATGATACAGCCCTTTGATTTGTTCGGGCAAGCCCCGACTGACCGCAAGGCCCTCAAATTTAGTTCCGAAACTAGCTCCGTTTTGATGCTGCGTGTAATGGGCAAAAGTACGCGGCGTAGATGCTTCGGCAAAAATGATTCGCTCTCGCGCGTTGGGCACGTATTTTTCAAGTGCTCCGAGAGTGGTGTCGATAAGTTCTTCTTTACTCGCTTTGTATTGCTCTTCATCCAAATGCTTCCAGTCTTCCCAGTTGGCATTGGTGCTTGACACAATTAAGTGCCGTGGATTCGCATGGGGTCGGGTACCGGGATAGTAAAATGAAAATGTACGACTAGTAATATCACGGCTCAGTAAAAGATCTGTCTCGAATCGGTCGGCAGTTGAGCTGAAGAGCAGGTCGCCGGTTGCGGGATCGATGGAATCGTTTTCGGCAAGCGCCATATAGACTTGCGTGCTGGAATTGTTTAGTCGGACATTTCGCGCGTCATCGATGTAATCTTTATCAAATACTTCTTCCCCGACCATTTTGAAGATTGTCGTTAGTAAATTGGCATTTGAAACTACACTGCGGCAGCGGATTGTGCGGTCGTTAACTTCCACGCTTTCAACAGCACCACGTCGGGTATTAATTTTCTTTGCGCCGCACTTGATTCGCACATCCACATTATTGCGTTTTAACTCGTCATGCATCATGTTGATGAGCATATCGGTTCCACCTTGGAAGGTGTAAACGCCGTTTTTCATGAAGTTAGAAAACACGATTCCGTAGGTGATAGCGGGGTCTTCTAAAGTAGATCCATTGGCATACGTAATGGGTTCCATCAATAGCCGGATGATATCGTGGCGACCAGGGAAGAATTGTTCAAACAATTCGCCCGTGGTCATTTGTTGTTCGTCATAAAAATTCATATTCCGTGCTGCGTCAAAAAACTTCGTCACGGTTTCACGTTCGACTCCGAATTGGCTTGATAACAGTTCCGTGAAACTTTCACGGTCGTAGGGTGTCGTTAATGAGAATTGAGGATTATCAAACCGCACACCCAACAGTGGAATAATACGGTCGGCGATTTCTTGGCTCCAATAACGACGGCAGCTTTTTTTCATGCCGAATGGAAACCCGTGTAGTGAGACATCAAATATGTGCCCACTGGGTCGTTTAAACCAAGTTGCCATTCCACCCAATTTGTAGTGTTGCTCGATGAGCAACACTTGGTAGCCAGCCGACCCAAGAATATTGGCGGCGGTGAGACCAGCCAAACCACTGCCAATGACGATCACGTCGTATTCGTCTTGGGCTCCGGCAAGAAAATCTTTAGGCATGTGAATTAATGGTTTGAATTAGGTTATCGAACACTCGGTAGTTGCGAATACTGCCGAGGTTACATTCTACTGCATTTTGGTTTTAGCGTTAGGGTGATATCGAAAGCGAGAGTCGCTTAATTTCCGCCTAGCAAATGATGATTTGCCATGGAGATACCGCTGATAATGGAACCCACGATTCCGACGAACCCTTGGTCCGTACCACACAAGAAGAGGTTCTTAAAATTCGTCGTACCGTCAAACCACTTACGCGTTGCGCCGTAAACTGCGCCGTTGTCGTGTGAAGTAAATCGTTGGATTGTTTGAGGTGTAAACATATCTGTGTCGATGGTGTGTTCGCGGTAATCCGGTGCGAATTGGGTAGCTGAATCTACCACTTTGTTAAACCAGACTTCCTTCTGTTTGTCGTAGTCGTCTTTGTTTAGGTTTTTCCAACGATTAAAGTCCGCTAGTGCGGTAATTCGCATGACCCCATCGGGGAGTTCACCATCGGAAGCATCATAGCAATAATTGTTAGGCGTACAGATAACGCCGGTGCGTACATCACAAAGATCATCAAGTGGTCGTTGCCAATGGAATTTGTCCGAGTCGTTGAAAAAGATGATCGTCTTATCGTGCCCTAACTCCAAGGGGTAGGTGTCGAGTGTCGAGATAGCTTCGATGAAGGACAATTGGCCCGTTTTGTGAACATGGGTTATGTCCTCATCGTCACACAGTCGGAATGTCTCAACGGCGCCGACGCTACTTAAGATGTTCTTTGCGGATATCTCGTCACCGCAATCCAAGATGACACCCACGGCGCGGCCCTCATCGATTTTAATCTGTTGGACTCCAGTGCGTAGTTTTAGTTCGCCACCTAGTTCGCGGAATTTACGAACGAGCTTTCTTAAAATCAAGCGGACACCATCAAAGGGTCGTGCTAAGCCTTCGAGGAATAGGGCGCGGAACATAATGCAAAACTGCCCGTAGTCCATGTCATGTTCACGGGGGTTACCGTACCACATCACTGGACACAAAATCATTTCGATTAACAGTGGGTCGGTGATAACCGCGGACAGTCGTTCGCGGGTCGACAATTCAAAATGGCTTTGCTCAAGATCGTCGTAATCGACGAGCGAATCCATCATTTTTTCGAAGTTATCAATTTGATTGGGGAAAGCGCGAGCGACTTCGCTTCGCAGCAGATCGATATTGTTGTCAAATGCTAGTTCGACGCTGGGAAACGAAATGGATGACATTAGTTGTGGCGACAATCCAAAATCGTCCCACGTTAAACGCAGTTGTCGCAGTATGGTGACCGCATGCAAGCCGACATCGTAGTTACGGCCACGGAGTCGATAAAAAGAATTCAATCCGCCGATTGTGTTATGGCGTTCGAGAATGCAGACCTTTTGATCATAGTACGCTGATCGGATACCGGCGGCTAAGCCTGACATGCCTGCGCCAATAATGATCGAATCGTACATGATTATGCCGCTGGTTTATCTTTCATCGCAGGTTCAAGGTAAGCAACTGTCTTGTTCATGCTTTCCAAATGTTCGTAGTCCTCGTTGGGAACTTTAACACCATAACGCTTTCGCAATTCCATCACAATATCGAGAAAGTCCATACTGTCCATTTCCAGTTGACTCTTGAAATCTTGTTCGTCATCCAATGATGACAAGTCCTCATCTGGATTAATGGTAATGAGTATTTCTAGGACTGCATCACGAATTTCAGCAGGTGTCATGCTCGTTGCGCTCCGAGGCGTAAAATGGTTTGTTGAAACATATCAATCTACCAGTATATAAGATAGTGCAAGTGGGCTGACATGCCACACTGAATATGTAGAATCCATAAATCTTACCGAGTTTATTAGATAAAACCAGTGGTTTAAGTCGCTCTTTTATCTACTTTGGTGTAATTTCGAGGATGTAACCTAGAATGTCTACCTATAAGTGATAAACAAGGTGTTGCAAGATATTTACGAGGTGAATTTCTTTATTACCACAGTGGAATTGATTCCCAGCATTCCGAACGAGTTGTTCACTATATAGTCAACGGTCTCTAACGTCTGGGGTTGATTTAGGACGAGTCCGTCCATTGCACATTCCTCGTCGAGTTGATCAACATTGATCGTTGCATGACAGATATTGTCATCAAATGCGGGGAGATTTCCTGCTAGTTCTAACGCACCGGCTGCACCCATCGTATGACCGATAAAGCTCTTGGTATTGTTGACACGGCAACTGGAATTTCCTTGGAATACTTTCCTGAGCCCAGCGATTTCCTGAATATCGCCACTTTTAGTTCCGGTGGCATGCGTGCTGAGGATATCGACATCCGCAGGCGTAATGCCCGCTCGATCCAATGCGATTTGGACACATTGCGATTGTCGTTCCGGGTTGGGAAGCACGAAATCAGTTGCGTCAGTGTTGATAGAATATCCTACGAGTTCACCGTATATGTGAGCACCGCGTGCCACAGCATCGTCTAATCGTTCCAGTACATAGACGCAACCGCCTTCGGAAACGACGATACCCGTGCGGTCGACATCGAATGGACGAGATGCTTCGTGGGCAACTGGATGTTCTGCCAACGCTCCTTGGCTCTTAAAACTGGCAAAGATTCCAAACGTGTGAATGCTTTCCGAGACACCACCGGCAAGGGCGACATCGCATTGACCAAGTTGCAGCATTTGAGCGCCTTGGATCAAACCAGAGTTGCCTGCGGCGCAGGCAGCACCAATTGTGTAATGCGGTCCAGTGATTGTCATATTTAAGGCAGCTTCGCCCGCTGGGTTGTTGGCGACTGTACGCGGATTATGGAAGTGATTCCAGACGCTTACGTCGTAATCATACTGGCTGAGTTCATAGATTTCATTTTCAGTCTCAACATTTCCATGTTCGGTGACGCCAAGGTAAATGCCTGTGCGAGAGCGATCGACTTGCTCCCAGTCGATTTGGCTGTTAGCGATGGCTTCGTTGCAACAGTAGATTGCAATACTGCCAGCTCGTGTGCCGCGTCGAATCTCACGTCGGTTTTGATGTTTGAGCGCATCAAAGTCACAAATGCCAGCTAGTGTTTTTCCAACATAGCGAATTTCGTAATCCTGAACGCCACTCACTCCGGCGAGCAGGTTTGCGCGATAGTCTTGCAGATTATTGCCGTTAGGTGCTGTCAGTCCGATCCCTGTTAACACAATGCGGGACACGGTGGGAGGTGTAAATTGATGGTGCGTTAGAGTCATGTTTCTTTAGGGGATCGTGAGTTGGACACTGCTCGATGACTGCCTGACGGCAGGTAATCCTTAAAATTATCCGTATTCGTTGAATTATGCAAGCGAGCAGGTGGGTTGTTTATCATTCAAGACTCACTCGCTGTGGGACTAATCTCCTGTTTGAGATCGTCCATCGCTTGTGCGGTAGAAACAATAGGGAAATATCCCAACAACTCTTGGGCGCGGCGATTATCAAAATAGTGGTCCGCCGAGAGTTGTTTTGCTAGAAATCGAGTCATCCGAGGTTCACTACCAATGCGTAACGTTGTGTAGATGGCCTCTAGCACCGCTCCCGCTACATAAGCAGTGCGGCTAGAAATTCTCTTTTTGATTGGCGGGACACCGGCGGATTGTAGTAAATCGTTGAGCCAATCCCAACAATTGACCGGTTCTTGTTGTGAAATCCAATATGCTTTGCCGTGAGATGCGGGGTTGTTGTTTAATGCGTCGATGGCACAAAGATGAGCGTGGGCCGCATTGGTAACGTGTACCATATCAACGAGATTGGTGCCGTCGCCAACGATTCTCAACTTACCTGCCTTGCCGCGTTGGATGAGTCGCGGAATGAGATGTGGATCATTTGCCCCCCAAATCAAATGTGGTCGCAACACGCACGTAGCGAGGTTGTCTTGGCCATTTGCCGCGAGGACTGCCTGTTCAGCAATCGCTTTGGAGTGCGGATAATGACAAAGCCACGAACTGGGGTAGGGGACATCTTCTGGGATATTTGCTTGGTCCGTTCCGTCAAATGTCACACTGGGACTGCTTGTGTATATAAGTTGTTTGACTGCTTGGGCACGCGCGGCAGCGATTACGTGTTCGGTACCGACGGTGTTGACTTGGTAATAAGAATCCCACGAACCCCAAACACCCGGCAAGGCAGCGGTATGTATGATTACATCTACATTACGGCAGGCCTGGTGTATCGCCTCAGCGTCGCGAATATCACCACGTATCCACTGCACCCCCTGCTTCTCTAACGCGGGGTAAGAACCTCTTGAGAATCCAATGACGCTATGGTTCTGGCGCAGCAACTGAATTGCAATTTCACTGCCAAGAAAACCTCCAGCGCCTGTCACCAATACCTTCAACGGACCGTTTCCCTTCTGCGGATTATTGTGGCTCATCGCCGCGAGGTTCAGGGACCCGTTTCTTTTCTAGGTCTATTTGAGACTGGAGATCCAGAATGGTTGTTGGCTGATCTCCGTTTTTTGGTTTTGCCTTGGTAGTTTCGTTCCGGAACGGCGATGGAGGTAGCACACCTTTTCCGTCGGCAACGCTGTCTTCGCCGTCAACAACGCTAGATTGCATGTCGACGAGATTGCCACTCGCCGGATTTGGCTCGCTGGCGATTTGCACAGGAGCCTCTGTCGGTTTCGATGTCGTGATCATAACTTGAGGAATCTCAAATCCCCAATAACCTGATTTATTAAACCAAGCTTTGGGCACCGCAACTCGCAATTGATCAAGTTCAGCGGATTGCTCAACCGTAAGTACGATTTGATATGTTTCACTGATTTCACTCGACACTGGAATTGTACGATTGACGAGTTTAGCTTCTGAGTCAAGCAGTTGTCCGCCGCCGGTGGCAAGGCGAATCAGCGGGACGTAGGGGTTGAATTCATTAGGGCGGTTCGTCGCGATTTGATTTGCAAATTGGCGTTGTAGCGACAACTCGGTTGATCTATTGCGGTTTTCAATTTTGATGACAATATTAAGAACGGGTTGCTCAGTTTGTTGTGTATCTAGCCAAACATGAGCGATTGATAGTCGCGCGTCGCGGGTCAGTTGGAATTGATCGTTGGTGGGATCGACCCATTGAGCCTGTTTGCGAAATACGTTATTGATTAGCAGAGAATGATCGGGGCTGTTTTCTGTGTTGGCGAGGTTGGCGTTGGGCGCCGGAGGATAGTTCGCTTGAGTAGACGTATTCCCATCCGGTGTCGTGGGTTCACTGTATAAATACCACGCAGTTGGAATCGTTAGGACGATAAGGCCGACTAAGGAAAGGACCAATGTCAGAGGGCGCCGGTTGTTGTTTTCTGTATTTTCACCGTCACCGGCATTATTCGGGTTGGGATTGTCGTTCTTAGCGGATCCCTCGAAATGAGGCGCGGTAACAATATTGATTTGGGACGCGAATACATCGGATTCCGTTGCTAATTTAGCGGTAGGAATGATTGTCGGGGGTTCAGCAACAGCACGTATTTGTGGCGGTGGTTGTCCGGGCGAGGTTTTGGCGTGTTGGGAATCTGCGGACTGCCCAATTATTGGGGGTGCGTCAATTTTTGGGTGGGAGTTGTGAGCGTCAAAAAGCTGCTTGACATGATGTGCTTCGTTCCAGCTCTTGGAAGTGGACTTGCGAACGAGTGTGTTAGGCGTGATTTGTCCCACTTCCGCGAGCAGTTTGAGCGTCTTGCCCGCAACTGGCCCGTGTTCTTGTTCATCGATTCTGTAAAACCACTCTGTACTCATCGTGCTAGTTAAGATCCTACACTGGTATGTGAAGTAATGATGCTTTTAAGTTTGTCTCGGCATCGTCAACATCTTGTTATTTAAAGTATATACAACTTTTAATATATCGGTTTTACTGTTCTCACGTAGTCACAAAAATTTCTTTATTGCTTTAAAGAAAGTACTAGTCGGTGGGGATGCGGTCTTGGGCCCAGAGGGCAATTTTTTCGCGGAATATCTTGGCATTATGGCGGATGTCGACAGGTAATTCATCCATCACTAGAACAAATTGGATGTCAGCGGTGGCTGGATTGTTCGCAGCAAGCTCGAGGATGTCCTGAGACAATTGGGCGTCGGTAATTTCCTGCGATTCGTCATTTGCATGTCCCCGAGCCCATCGCTGTACGACGATGGCCGCAGTCATTGTGTTGTCAACTTTGACACCTACCAGTGCGCTGCGGTAAACAGCCGGATGTTGATTGATGATCGCTTCAAGAGGAATACTAAAAAGGGTTTTGTCAGCGAGTTGTACGCGGTGCGTCTTACGACCACAGAACCAAAATCGATGATCGCCATCGAGGTAGCCGACATCACCCATGCGGTGCCAGAAATTGTCACCGTCGGAGATTTTATGCATCCGTGTTTCCTCGTCATGTGTCACGTAATGCGAAGTCACGACTGGGCCTTGGACAATTAGTTCACCAATGGTTCCTGTTTCCACCGGTTTTGCCTTATCAATAGATGGTATAGCCTCGTCGTCAATTTCAATGACTTGCCATTGAATCCCAGAAAACTGCTTACCGACGCAAGTACCGCGCCCTTGTTGCGTGAGTGCGGCTGTCTCTTGAAGTACTTCGCTAGCCGAGATGGATGCAACAGGTAATGCTTCTGTAGCGCCGTAAGGGGTAAACATTTCACCATCGGATGGCATCGCAGCACACATTTGCCGCAGCACGCGACTTGGAACCGGAGCACCGGCGGAGAGGATTCGTTTGAGTGAGGGCAATTGAATGTCTTGTTCTTCACAGTATCGCCCCACCACATCCCACAACGCTGGTGACCCAAACGATTGACTGATTTTCCAATCCTGAATCGGACCGATAATGTTCAGCGGTTTGACGTGTGCTGGACGCGTGGGATCCATTACAGGGAATACTGTGGCGACTCCCATGGCGGCGTTAAACAGGCCAAACAGCGGGAACGCGGGCAAGTCGCTTTCACCGGGTTGGATGTCATAATGGTTTTGGATTTGAACGGCTTGTTGATAGAAGTTTTCGTGACAGTAATGGACACCTTTCGGTGGCCCTGTGCTTCCGGTTGTGAAGATAATCGCTGCCGGATCACTTGGGTTCGCTTGAAAACTCTGGAAAGCATCAAGCGACGTACGCCGCAGTTGGTCCGCAGTGGGACCTCCCCAAAACCAACGGCGGCCAACGGTGACGTTGGTTTTTGCCAAGGGAAATTTATGGCGCATCACAACTCGCAGCGCCTGGGCTAAGCTGATACCGATAAATCCTTCCGTTTGAACTCGTTGCAGGCAATCAATCATGTTTTTGCGGCCCATGCCCGGATCGATGAGCACGGTAACAACACCAGCTTTGAATAGTGCAAAAACCCAAGATATGAATTCCAAGCTCGGAGGAATCATCAACGCCATACGGGTTCCGGGTAGGACCCCGTGTTCTAGCAATCCAGCGGCTAAGCGTGAACTATCTTCATCGAGTTCTGCAAAAGTCATACAGTGATAACGCTCATCAAGAGGCAATTCGCTGCGATCCCATTTTTTGGCGATCGGTTCTGCCAAGGCCATCGATGATCCCCGTTGCAGGGCATGTTGATGTAATAGGTCGGCGACGTTCATGCGGATGTTAATATGCCGGAAGAGTTCTTGATAAGGGAACGGGATAGACTTTAGTGTAGTTGTTCGTATGAATTCTAGGTTATGATTTTTTGCGATGGCTAGCAATTTGCTCAACCGTAAACGCCAGGACTTCTAGGGCAATGTCCTGGCCGGTCGCTTCGGCGAGACCTTTCCAGCCGGGCACGGCGTTGACTTCGAGTACTGTTGGGGTACCGTCGGGGGCGATTAATATGTCAACACCCGCTATTTTGGCTTGTACAACATTTGCTGCCTGACGCGCCAATTGTATCAATTCCGCGTTCGCTTCAAAGGGTTCTGCCCGCGCCCCCAAGGACACATTGGTACGCCAGTCGTCAGGATTGACTCGCCGAATGGAAAATGTGTTTTCTCCAATAACTAAGATACGGATGTCAAAACCTTCGTGAGCGATAAATTCTTGTTGATAAATAACGCCATCAAATTGTTCGATCATCTTGAAGGCACGCAGTGCCAAAGCCGGATCAGATACGCGGGTGATTCCACGACCTTCGCCGCCAAAAAGTGGTTTCACGACAACATCCGGTCCCAATTGCTCGTAAGCTTGCATGGCCGCGTCCGCGTGCTGGCAAACATGAGTTCGGGGAATGGGAATGTTATTTTGACGCAGGAGAGCGAGTGATAGGTATTTATCGACCGCCAGCTCAATGGCGCGCGGGCTATTTAAAATGACAGGTGGGTAGTCGTTGAAAGTGTTGCCGCTTGCATGCTCGAGCATAGCTAGTGCATTCATGCGGAAGATGACTTGTTCGAGTGATCCAGGTGGCATGGTACGCACAAGGATTGCGTCGTAGGTTAAGAGGTCATGAGTGTCGCTCAGAAACGCAGACCTGCCGTCGGGTTCAACGCTGGCACTAATTTGGGTAAATGCGACAGCGTTTAATTCGAGTTCTTCGTGCCTTGTTTGTTCGGCGGCGCGCTGTAGATCTCGTAAGTACCAAGAATTAGGATGTCCAAGGACGGCGATTTTCATCTGGCTTACTTAGTCCGAAAGTGGGGCAGAGTTGAAAGATTCTATTAATACAGCGGAGTTGATTTCACCAAAGTAAAAAGTATTGCCCGTGTCGACATTGTTGATGCGAATAGCTGCTGGGCTGAATAGATGAGGGTCGATTTTGTAGAAATCGTTATTGTATTGTTTGAAGATTTCCACAAAGGGGCGACCGTAATCCGCAGATGCATTGCTGGGGATTTTTGGTCCAATGTCGTTGAGGCTACTGTCATCACCACGGACCCAGATTTCCACCTCGCCGCCATATAGGATTGCATCGTTGGTGAGCCCGATTGATAGTATGTCGTCTTGGCCAAGAGGGCACAGAGGAGCAGTTCCTGTGCCACGTTCAACACGGTGCAGGTCGAATCCAAGTTCGTGCATTTTGTGCATTGCGGTTTCGAGACTACGAGCGACGATTTGGACCGTTCCAGCAAGGCTCGAGGTTCGGGCGACCAGTAGCGTGAGATTCTGCGGCTCAATCTGGCAGGCCGCGGTGATGAGCTCACATGCTGAAGTGGTCGGAATGGACGATGATTCAATGACTCCCACGACGTGCGAAGCGGATTCGGTACAGCCGATGTGCTGATAAATTTCTTCCGTACCAGCGGCCGCCCGCATCGGACCTGAGCCCATTCCGTAGAAGTCGTCTGTCGCAATTTTCCAGCCAGCGTATTGACTAGCCATGCAAGCGGCAAGTGGATGATCGGAATTGATCGTAACTGCATGTGCGGTTGGCAGGTTGCTAGCCAGGGGAACGAGTGTGACGTGGCCCTGGCCAGCGAGGCAGATTTCAGCGAGTGAGATCCCTGCCGCTAAACTGCCTGATACTGAAATGCCTAGATCGATGATCGTAACGCCATTGTCTAGTTGTGAGTGAGTTATTTCTAGTTCGGCGTATTTCTGGAGTAATTGTTGCACTAATACTACGGCACTGTCGTTTAATCGGGTCGTCATTGTTCGTTGTCGTGTAGTGTAGGAATTCTATGTCGTATTTATCGCGAATGTCTAAAAAGCTATCGTGTAGTGTACCAATATCAACGAATTACATAAGTAATCAACGTCAAACTCGCTAGTACATAGCGCGGCATTATGGATAACTTGGCATGAACCCGTTATTCTATAGATATTCGCGGTTCACGTATGGAATTTGTTCGACGGCCGTTGGGGTCGCGGCTGATAAGAACATTCGGACCGTAACAATGATTTAGGAGAGTTTACCTTGCCGAGTCTCACCATTGAAAATTACGTTAAGTCGGTTTATGACATTTGCATTCGCCAAGACGGCAAACCAGCCGCTACTGGGCAGGTGTCTAACGCGTTAGGCGTGCTGCCTGGGACCGTGACCAGTATGATGAAGACGTTGTCTGAATCGGGGTTAGCAGAATACCAACCGTACGAAGGTGTACAATTAACCACCTCAGGCCAAGCATTGGCATTGCGCGTTATTCGTCGACACCGTTTGATCGAGCTGTTTTTGGTGAAGACCCTGGATCTAACGTGGGATGAGGTGCATGAAGAAGCTGAAAATATGGAGCATGCCGTAAGTGATATGTTGGTCGACCGTATTGACGAATTTTTGGGCCGACCTGATCATGATCCTCACGGAGACCCAATTCCCAAAGCTGACGGAACGGTCTCGACAAATGATGGCGAATTACTCGCAAGTATCCAGCAGGGAGCGACTGTGCGGTTGATTCGAGTTCTTGATCAGCATCCCGACTTCCTGAGATTCCTTAGCGGCAGTGGATTTGGCATTGGGGCTGAGGCCGTGGTAGCTGCGGGGCATGAGGCGGATAGTTTACGGCTGAAATTAAATGATAACCTTGTAACGATCAGTCTCGCTGAAGCAGAACGGTTAGTTGTTGAATTAGTTTAGTTGAATGTCTTTAGGAATGGTGTCATGCTGCAAGAGCGTTTATATAGTCGATTACAAAGTGCTCGTCGGTTTACCGAGCGGTTACTGGAAGATTTTTCCGACTCGAATTCGTGGGTGCACCAGATAACACCGGATGCTAATCATGCTTTATGGTTTGTTGGTCACATGGGTGTGACCGACAATTTTATGATTTCGGTGCTTAATCCCGATTTAACTTCTCTCCCGGATGGGTATGCAGAGTTGTTTGGGATCGGATCACAGCCAGTCGACGATATTGCGAGTTACCCCGATGTAAAGCTAGTGTGTGAGTTTATGCGTGGTCGACGCGAAGTGTTGTTGGGTATCTTGAATACCCTCAATGATGAAGAGTTAGGCGCAGCGACTCCTGATGGAGCTCCCAAGTTTATGGCGGATTTCGCAGCGGTATTTGAGACCGCTATTTGGCATGAAGGCATGCATTGTGGGCAACTTACTACGACACGCCGTAGTCTTGGGTTTGCACCTTTGACATAAGGGGTAACGGAGTGACTGGTCGCCTCTTGCGGAAATGGTCAGGTCGATTTAAAACATCTATATAGTGATTGCAGAAATTAGTTTGTGGGAAACCCAGAACCGTTTCTACATATAGAACGCTGTTGTGAAATGGTGCTCGCAAGAGGGAACCGTGAACCGAGTCAGGCCTTAACGGGAGCAGCTCTAAGCGGGGTACTTCTGTGCGAGTACCATTTTGTGACAGCGTCTTTTGCTTTTTGGCTTAAAACCGCAGTTGAATGACACTACCCTCGAAGATAGTTGGCGCGAAAGCATTCAATCTTCGTTACAATGTCTACAGGGGGCAATACCCAATGAGCCATCGGATTTGCTTCTTGTTTAATTAGTATTTGTATTTTCCCACAGGACTAATATTTTCGTGCGTTCACCGCACAACCTTAAAGTAAGCGTAAAACCGTATTGCCATGGCTGGAACTACAGAAGATCAAAACGAATTGAGTCACGATGTTGCCGATAAAGACGGTTACGTTGTGGTGGCACGTCGATATCGTCCACAATCTTTTGATGAGTTGATTGGTCAGTCGCACGTGCAGACGGCCTTGGGAAATGCGATTGAAACTGGGCGAGTGGGACATGCGTATTTGTTTGCTGGGCCTCGTGGAGTTGGCAAAACAACGACGGCACGTATTTTTGCTAAAGCACTAAACTGCACAACGGGACCGACGATTCAACCGTGCCAAACCTGCGACATCTGTCGCATGATTTCCAGCGGCGAAGATATGGACGTGATTGAAATCGACGGTGCTAGCAACAATGGGATTGATGAAATCCGAACACTGCGAAAAAATGTCTCCGTGATGGCAAGTCGTTGCCGTTACAAAATCTATATCATTGACGAAGTGCACATGCTGTCACGTCAGGCGTTTAACGGGTTACTTAAGACGCTGGAGGAACCGCCAGAGCACGTGAAGTTTATGTTTTGCACAACGGACCCAGACAAGATTCCGATCACGGTGCTTTCACGCTGCCAACGCTTTGACCTGTTACCCGTTAACCACGACAAAATTCAGGATCGCCTGCAATTCATTGTCGAATCCGAAGGCCGTTCAGCGGACGAATCTGCCTTGGATTTGGTTGCCAGACGAGCACAAGGTTCGATGCGAGATAGTCAGTCGTTGCTCGAGCAACTAATGGCTTTCTGCACGGGTCATATCACGGTCGATGATGTGCATCGACTGTTGGGGACGACCGCGAGTGGCCGTATTTTGGATTTGCTGGAATACCTTAGCCACCGTGATGCCGCCGGAGCAATTGGCTGTTTGCACGAACTGTGGAAATCTGGGTCTGAACCTGAACAAGTGGCTCAACAGTTGATGGGCGTATATCGAGATACGTTGACCGTTGCAGTTGGCGCCGGTCAGGAGATCATGGAGTTTACACAAGTGGATGAGTTTGCCAGAGTGCAACAGCTTGCAGAATCGATCGGAAAATATACGGCTCTGGCCGCGCTCGAAATCCTGCAGGAGATGTTTCGAAAAATGCGCAACAGTGTGCAAGTTCGCTTGCTTATTGAAATGACGGTCATCCGCATTGCGACGTTGGAAGAACTTGATGAGATTCAGAATTGGCTTAATCTACTGCAAAGCCCTGAGTTGATGGCATTGGCTGAGAATTCGCCAGTGGCCGCTGTCAGTAAACAGGGCAATGACACTAGTGCGGATGTCGAAAAAAAAAATGACCTAATGCAGTCTGAATCTGCTCCAGTGACAACTGATGCGGCAGCAACGCACACAGTAGAAGCTTCAGCGGTAACGCAGGAACCGACAGAAGCGTTGAATTCCACTGCCCAAAACGAAGTCGTAGTGCCAGAGGATCCGCCGACGGTTCCGGAGATCAAATCTGCCGGAGATCTGGTCGACGTCAGTTCGGAAAACATTGCAGCAGTGTGGAACCAGTTGTGTGCTGATTTCGACGATCTGCTGGCCAATATTTTACAGTCGGCAGTTGAAGTGTCGCTACTGGAACCAGGCCATATATCGGTGATGTTTCCTCAGGATTTCTCCTTCCAAAAAGAAACATGTGAACGTCCTGAGCATCGGCAAAAGATTGTTGATGGGCTAAATGCCATTACAGGCACGCGATTTAAAATTAGCTTTGGGTTGTCACGGCAACAAGCTGTGGTCGAGTCTCCTGTAGCGGTTGTAAAAACCTCACGAGAACTCAATATCGAAGCCGAGGGCAACCCGTTCGTACAAAGGGCCGTTGAAGTATTTGAAGCTGAGATTAGCCATATCGATCATCCTCAGTAGAAACTCAGTATTAATGCGCGTTCGATTTAGCTACACTTGGGCAATTATTGAGGACTTTAGTGAGAAAGCGGTTTGCAATAGTTGATTTGTTGGTGTTGAATTTGAACAAAATCATACGAGAACAACCGAGAAGGTAAGAGGTAAAAGCAGATGTTTAAGTCCTTAAGTAATATGACTTCCCTGATGAAAAAAGCCCGTGAAATGGGTGGACGTGTTGAAGAAATAAATGGTCGCCTAGAATCCGAGACGGTGAGCGGGGTTGCGGGTGGTGGTATGGTAAGCGTCTCGATGACTGGATTGGGAGATGTCATCAGCGTTTCAATTGATCCACAATTGGTTGAAAAAAACGAATGCGAGATGATTGAAGATTTGGTTCGCGCAGCCGTTAACGAAGCTCGCGAAAAGACTAAATCACTGCATGCTCAACTGACGCAAGAAATGACCGCAGAGCTTGGCATTCCAGGATTTACCGAAGCACTTGAAAATCTAGATCAAATAGATGACGCATGATATTGAAAACTAAGTAAGGAATGTGAAATGGCAGAATTGGCAGAGTCCGTAACAAATATGATAGGAGAACTTTCCAAGCTTCCGGGCATTGGGCGAAAAAGTGCCGAACGATTGGCCTATCATTTGTTACGAGTCAACAAGTCAGAAGCATTAGCATTAGCAGATTCTATCCGCGATGTCCGCGAGAATGTTCGTTATTGCAGCGTTTGCTTTAACCTTTCGGAACAAGAAACTTGCTTGGTCTGCAATGATGTGCGACGCGACCAGCATACCTTGTGTGTGGTCGAACAACCACGCGATCTGATGTCTCTCGAAGACGCCGGCGTCTATAATGGTTTGTATCACGTATTGCTGGGACGAATTGCTCCTTTGGAAGGAATCGGTCCCGAACAATTGACGATTAACGCTTTGGTTGATCGAGTTCGTAATAGTGAAATTAAAGAGATAATCATGGCGACCAACCCGACGGTGGAAGGGGATGGCACTGCTTTGCACATCACAAACTTGCTAGGCGAATGTGAAGTGGAAATCACTCGGCTAGCGCGCGGAATAACAACCGGTAGTATCCTCGAGTTCACGAATAAAGAAATTTTGGCAGACGCGATGTCGGGCAGGCAGAAGTATTAAGACCCTTTGGTTCAGAAAAACACGGGTTATATGCAGGCGTAAAAATGAGACTTTCGTTCAATCTACAAACATCGCAAAAGCAGATCCAGAAATTGGCTCCGCGGATGATCCAGTCCATGGAGATTCTGCAGCTACCATTGCTAGATTTGCAGGATCGCATCGATCAAGAGATGACGGAAAATCCGCTGTTAGAAATTGATGACGTGGATCCATTGCTACCTGACAGTGAGGACTCCGAGACTGCTGAATCTGACGAGAACCGTGAACTGGTGGTCGAGGAAGATTCAAACAACGTTGAGGATTTTGAGCGACTAGATAATCTGAGCGGCGATATTCCAGACCATTTTGATGAACGCCCGCGGATGTCGTCGAATCGAATACAGGAATTTTCCAAATACCATCATGATACGATGGCGAATGTCTCGGCACGCTCCAATACGCTCTACGATCACCTGCTGGTGCAGTTAGGCGAACTCGAGTTAGAAACACCCGTTTATGAATTGGCCGAACGCATTGTTTCGAGTTTGGACGCTGACGATGGAGGGTATCTGAAGGCGTCGGTGGCGGAATTGATTCCTAAGCACAAAGCACAGGATATGTTGCCTATTGCAGATGAAGCACTTCAAGTTGTACAGTCGTTGGACCCTGTCGGAGTGGGAGCGCGTGATCTTAAAGAATGCTTGTTGCTGCAGTTGTCAAAAGAACATCCTGATTACCGAGAATTGCATGTATTGATTACTAACCATTTAGAAGACTTGCAACACAATCGATTGCCACTTATCGAAAAAGAAACGGGTTTGTGTATTGAGGAAATACAAATGGTCTGGGAAGAACTCAAGCAGTTGAATCCAAAACCAGCAAGCTCCTTCGTGCATCGTAATGTCCAAGTCGTAAGACCGGACTTGTCAGTGGAGCGACAAGAGGATGGCAGCTACAAAGTTAAGGCTGACGAATGGGATATCCCGCAGTTATATATTAGCGACTATTATCGCGAACGCTTGTCCAATCCAGCGGCGACTGCCGAGGAAAAGGAATTTGTACGGCGGAAATTAAATGCAGCCCAGTGGTTGATCGACGCGATTACCCAACGACGCAGTACCATGTTGAAAGTCACGCAAGCGATTGTGGACCATCAGGTCAAGTTTCTCGAGGATGGACCTGAGTCAATTGTGCCGCTGAAGATGCAGCAGATTGCCGATCGGGTCAAGGTACACGTGACTACGGTGAGCAGGGCAGTAGACAATAAATGGTTACAGACGCCGCGAGGCATTTTTGCGTTGCGTGGGTTCTTTGTGGGCGGTACGACGCAGGATGATGGCGAAAATGTTGCCTGGGACAAGATTCGACAAAAGCTACAAGAGTTGATTGACCAAGAGGATAAAGCAAGTCCGCTGAGTGACGATGAGTTGGTAAAACATCTTAAGGCGTACGGATTGTCTGTCGCGCGTCGTACAATCGCTAAGTACCGCAAGATCATGGGAATCCTTAGCTCACGCCAACGTAAGGATTGGTCACAGGTCAAACGATAGCTTATCGTTAAACTCGACCCTGCTTAACACAACTTCCGGGACTACCCGCTCTACGCAATAGTTTTTTCTTTGCGAGTTTATCTACTCAAAGTTTTCAGAATCTCCGTCCTTATAAGTACGTCTTTTTTAACGATTACAAGCGGTTTTAGCCTATCTATTGGGATGTTCGTTACAGCAACGCGTAATCGGGACGACACGAATCATCCAACAAGTCCGTTTCGTTTATAGAACTGGTTAAAGTATTACCCTCGGAATAATCGAAGTATGAACAGGAAGGTTGATGTATTCACCTCATCGCGATATTCGTTATCGCGGCGAGAATGGAAAAATTACCATCCAGGGGGGGATCTTCAAGTAAAGCATCATTTAGGTGATGTTGAGCTAGAAGGATATGAATGCTGACAGTGACCCGTCTCGGTCATTTTCTTTTCGGATTCTCCCCGACAACGGTACTTTCGCCGAAGTACTCCATTTTAGTTCAACGGATTAGTCGTACTGTGGTCCAAGCATGATTTGCGTGACCGCGGTGAAATTCTTCCAAGAAATGAAATGAAAATTAGTTGAAGCAGCCAGATGGAGATGGTTGTTTCGATAGGAAGCGAATTACATAAGCCCCTTCCCAAAGGCCTTTTGTTTTATTGCCCCCACACAATAAAACGTGGACTATGTTATCCGAAGGTTTGGGGTAAAGATGCACAACGTGTATCTATCTCTTCACCACTGGACAGGTCGCAAAGATCTGTAAAGTCGCACCGCGTACTGTTAGCAAATGGTTTGATTCTGGACGACTCCAGGGATATCGCATCCCTGGATCGCAGGATCGTCGAATCCCTCGCGATTCGCTGATCAAGTTCCTTAAAGAGCATGGTATGCCTTTGGGTGATCTTGAGGATGAAGCGATGGCCAAAGTGTTAATCGTCGCGCAAGACCAAGTATTGATCGAAAATCTGAAGCGAGAATTACCGACTGAAAGATCCTTTAAAGTAGCTGTTGCTGCTAGCGGATTCGAAGCCGGAATTCAAGCAGAAAGTTTTCATCCAGATTGTATCATTGTCGATTTTTCAATCGGTAAGGTTGAATCTCTGCAAATCTGCCAGAATCTGCGCAGAAACCCAGAGTTCGCCGAAACGATTCTAATCGCTTTGCTACCTGATGTTGGAAGCCCAATGAGCTTCGATCGCTCTGCTATCAACGAAACCTTTAAGAAACCGTTCGACGCAAGCTTGCTTGCTGAACGACTACGTACCTTAATCGGTGCTCGTAAAGAACTCGTCTAATAACAGATTCACGCGTAAAGAGTTACTAGCGTGGTGTGGATTAATATCTGCACCACGCTTTTTGTTTATCGCTGGGAAATTCCGTCGGATTATAATAAGATGTCGATTGGCGATATCGCATTAATGCGTGCTTAGTGTTCCGATGAGAATTGGTAAAAACCCATGAATAAACTCAACCATTTCGATGATCAAGGCCGTGCGCAAATGGTGGACGTTTGTGGGAAAGATCCCAGCCAGAGGATGGCTCGCGCGCGAGGTATCGTCACGGTGGCTCAACAGACAATGCAGCGTATTGTGGCGGGTGAAGTAGGTAAGGGCGACGTGCTCGGAGTTGCGCGCCTGGCCGGGATCATGGGCGCCAAGCAAACGTCCCAGCTGATCCCGCTGTGCCACCCCTTAGCGCTAAGTTCTATCAACGTCGATTTTGAACAACTGGACGACGAACGCTTGCAAATAGTTGCGACGGTCAAAGTGACAGGCAAGACGGGTGTGGAAATGGAAGCGTTGACGGCCGTGAGCATTGCTGGGTTGACAATTTACGACATGTGTAAGGCGATGGACCGAGAGATGACGATTGGGGCGATTGAGCTGGTCGAGAAGACCGGAGGAAAATCTGGCACCTTCAAATCGGAAGGTCGTGGGTAAGCTCTAATCGGATTCGAATTTGTGCTACGATCGATCAAGAATCGGTTGTAATTCGTCGACAAAATCCCGTACATCTTTGAACTCACGGTACACGCTAGCAAAACGCACGAATGCGACTTGATCGAAGTTGCCTAAGGAAATCATCACGATCTCACCAATCTTAGAGGCACTTATCTCGTTGTTGCTTTGAGTGTAGATTTCGCTTTCAATTTCTGAAATTAGCGATTCAATGTCTTCAGTGCTCACCGGACGTTTCCAGCATGCTTTGACAACGCCCTGCCGAATCTTATCGCGGCAAAACGGTTCGCGAATGCCGTCCTTCTTAATCACGCGAATGGAAAGCTCTTCCAAACGTTCGTAGGTCGTGTAGCGACGTTCACAATTAAGACATTCACGCCTGCGTCGTATAGAATATCCATCCGTACTAGAGCGTGAATCTAGTACGCGGTCGTCATCCTGTTGACAAAATGGGCATATCATATGTTCACTCCGACAATTCCATGCCTTGTAAGTATGCGGCGGAAAATAGGTCAACCTAGTGGGATGTCTTTTCTAAGTTGCCATATTATGCGCATAAACCTAAGTAAAATGCGCGTATATTAGTGTAACTTATTCAAATATCCGGTCTTTTGTCGCCCTATTGTCCTTTCACTTTTCTATGCTGCTTTGGGGACATTTGTATGATCCGCTGTAATGCTACCGTCCTCAGCAACATCTTCAAAACGAACAGAGACTTGTTTGCTGACACCAGACTCCTGCATAGTTACTCCAAATAGTGTATCCGCAGCGGTCATTGTTTTCTTGGAATGGGTGACGATGATGAATCGCGACCAATCGAGGAACCCTTTGAGCACATTAATGAAACGTCCGATGTTGGCTTCGTCGAAGGGCGCATCGACTTCGTCCAATATACAAAACGGGCTAGGCCGGAATTGGAAAATTGCAAGCAGCAGCGAGACCGCGGTCAGTGCTTTTTCTCCACCACTTAACAATGAAATATTAATCAAGGGCTTGCCCGGCGGCGAAGTAATGATTTCTACGCCAGCCTCAAGTACATCAACACCTTCCTCGAGGATGATATCTGCTTGGCCACCGCCAAACGCTTGCCGATATAACACTTGGAAGTTAATCCGGATTTGTTCCAGCGTCTCAAGGAACAAGCGGCGGCTATCGGCATTGATGCGATGTATGATTTTTTCGAGCGTTTCTTTGGCATTTGTAAGATCGTTGAATTGCGCTGACAGAACATCAAACCTTGATTCTAGGTCATTGAGTTCACCGAGGGCTTCCATGTTCACCGCGCCGATATTGTTGATCTTTGCGCGAAGTGTCGTTATTTCTTCTTCGATTTGTTCTCGTTGTTCGATTTCGGCTTCGGTTTCATGCTCGACGTGTAAATTAGCAATCTCAATGCCATAGTCTTCTCTCAAACGATCCTGCAGCGCAGTGCGTTCTAGTCGCAATTCACGGCTATTAAGCTCGCGCTCGTGCTTTTCCTTTGTGATCTGCTCCATGGCAGCTTGTGTCGAGGCGAGTGAGTTTGTGATTTGTCGCCGCTGTTGTTCACCCTCGGCAATCTGTTCACGTAGTTCTTGACTCCGTGAGCGGTGTGTATCTTTAGCCAAGTAAAGTTCTGCTAACGCCGAAGTACCACTTAAAATTTGCATCCTACTTTGCGTGGCGTTTGACGTGGCGTTGCGTAGTAATTCGGTTTGTTCCTGACAAGCTGCTGTCCGCTCTTCGTGGTCAAGGGCATATTGATCAAGCTGTGTTTGCAAGGCGGTACATTGCTGCTCAGTTTTTCCTAGTGTGACGCGTAGATTGGTGATGCTATTGAGGGTCGATTGGTGTTCTTTATCCAGTCTCTCCGCCGTCTGTTGGAATTCTTGGACCGCGTCGATGTGTTGGGCATGCGTCGTTTGTAATTCTTCGAGGCTCGCGTGTTGGAGGGTCAACGAGGATTTATTGATCTGTTGTTGGGCTCGCAAGGCACGCCGTTGTCCGTCAAGCTCGGACCCTTCATCGGCTAGCTGTGTTAGTTGTGTCTGATAGCCATCCGAGGTGATTTGGTGTTTCAGGATAGATTGGCGGTCGGAGTTGAGTTGAGCGACTGTTTCATCGAGCTTAGTATCCAATTCGGATTGATTGTTCTCGATCCGTGTTAGCTCGGCTCGGTGGTCACCGGTTTGCGCTGTTAAGACATAAATGTCCTGCTGTAATCCTCGGAGTTCCATTCGTCGTGAAACCAACCCCGTACAATTGTCTGGCGGTCCGACACAAACTGCCCCGTTGCAGTCCAGCAACTCGGCTTGAGGCGTTATTAACCGCAAACGCCCAGGATATCGTCTTGCTAATGAGTGTGCGGTGGTGAGATCATCGACAATCCAAGTGTTAGACAACAGGACGGTTAGCAGATTGCCATAGGCAGAGTCAATTTGGACAGCTTGGTCGAGTCGACCGATGACTCCCGGCGAATCACTGATGTCAAGTTGAGTTTCGGGTGACGCGAGTGATTGGAAGTTAATCACGCCCAACCGCGTCTTTAATGAGATACTTCCATTGCTGACTTGTGCCAAGAGATGATCATTACTAGTAACAACTAACTGGGCTCGATCGCCCAGCGCTATATCGATCAATCGGGCGGTCTCAAAGTCGGCTTGTACGAGATCGGCAACGAGACCAATAATCCCCAGATCTTGATGCGCTCCGTCATCCGCTTCGCCGAGCAATTGGCTTACCGAACCGTTGACGCCTTCGCGTTGCTGTTCCAATTCGGCAAGAATACTTTCACGTTCCCGCTTGGCCGTTAATCGTTCGTTGAGTTGCGTTAGATTCTGTTGGCGCCGAGTCAGTAATTGCTTTTGTCGTAAGCTTTCCCGTCGCAGCGTCTCTTCCTCTGTCTCCAAGTCGTGAAGGTTGTGTCCAAGTGCTTCTTCGATAGTTTGCAGGTTCAGTAAATCGCTTTTAATTCTCGCTGCGGTTGATGCCTTGTCAGCGATTGCTCGTTCGATATCTGTAAATTGGTCCACTAACTGAGAAGCGTTAGTTTCTAACCCTTGGCAAACGGATTGCACTTGGGCGATTTGTTGTGCAACGTCACTTTGCTGCTGTCGAGAACTTTCAGTGTCACTGCGTGCGTCACTCAGATTTTGTTTGATGTCCGTGATATCAATATCACGTGCGCCAAGTGAACTTAGCGTAGCTTTGTGTTGTTGCTCACTTGCTAGTAGAGTCTGCTGTGTGTCAGCCATTCGACCCTGAACGCCGTCCGCCCCGTGGGCCGCTGTTGCCAACTGAACCCGCAACCGGACAATACGAGCCGTAGTTTCATCAAGCCGTTGTAGTTGCTGTTCATTTGCAGTAACGTGCTGTGCAATGTGTTCGCGGTTATTGCTGGCCAATTCCTCTTTGCGTTGAGCTTGTTTTGCGAGGGAATCATTTTCTACTGCCAGATTTTCTAGGGATTGATTTCCCTGATTCTGCTGGCCCTGATACTCGGACAGTTCCTCTTCGAAGCGAGCAATAGCCTCGTCGTACGTATGCAGTTGCTTAGAAATTTGGCGCCACTGAACCATACCGATTTGTGTTCGCAATTGTTGCAAACGATCAGTAAACTCTTTGTAACGCCGTGCCTTGGTTGCTTGATTACGTACTGCCTTCAAGCGGCCTTCGACTTCCTCCACGATGTCGGACAGTCGCGTCAGATTTTGGTCGACTCTACCGAGTCGCCGTAGTGCTTCTACCTTCTTCGCTTTAAAGCGACTGATCCCCGCAGCTTCCTCGAATATTTGTCGGCGATCTTTAGCCGACGTTTCGAGCATCCTGGCAACCTTGCCCTGTTCGATAATACTGTAGGCATCCGCACCGATACCGGTTCCACGAATTAAGGTTTTGATATCTTTTAGCCTACAGGGCTCGTCATTTATTAAATACTCACCTTCGCCGCTACGATATACACGTCGAGTCACCCTTACTTCAGCGGAGTCGAGCGGCAGGATATCATTCGAGTTATCGAAGATGATTGTCGCTTCGGCAACATTGACTTCACGCCGCGAACTGTTCGCTGGGCTTTTGAAAATAACATCCGTCATTTCCTTGCCGCGGAGGCTTTTGGCGCTAGTTGATCCAAGTACCCACTTTACCGCGTCAACAATATTCGACTTCCCAGACCCATTGGGACCTACCACCACGGTAATTCCCTCTGGGAATTCAAACCGCGTCTTCTCGGCGAAGCTTTTAAAGCCGGTAAGTTCCAGTGCTTTGAGCATGGGGCGAGTTGCTTTTTGGGTCAGAAACTAAGTTACGGTAAGGGTAATCGGAATTTGAAATAAAACTAGAAACTGGGAAGCCACGACTTGGATTTTTCCCACAAACTTGATTCACCTTCAGAGCGAACGGCGGAGTCTTCGTCAGATTGGACTCGTTGAGAGTTACGGTCTTGAGTGGTGGATTCAGATTCTCCGAGCCGGTTAAAAAACATTTCGGGCATAGGGTTCGACACGGTGATGTCAGTTGAATTGGCAGCGTTGCGGTTGTATGACCAAACGGGTCTCGGGCGTACGCCGATGAGGATGCGGGCATTGATCGCGTTTTGGTTGCGCGCTGCCTGTAAGCAATCGACGATTTCCGAATAACCGCCACCGACGTGCGCAATACCACGCACGACGTCTTCCAAACTGGTAGTGGTTGTCGCGAAGCGATCTGGTTTCCCAACTGTAAAGCAACTGATCTGTAATTTCCCCGCGCCTTCGTTTTTAATCAAAATGTGTTTACCCGCATGAATGACTTGCCTCGGCGTCAACTTGATTCCGTTTCCGAAGACCACAATTTCGGCTCGATTCGCCATGGAGACGTGGATCATCGCTGAAGCGGAGGAGGCGACGTGATGATAGGTGAAGCCGGGATAGTGCATTCCTGAAACCAAGGGCGAACCTGGATTCCGTTTCCATAATGCCGTGAATGCACCGTAGCGTGTTTCCGCGCTGTCGGATTCCATTAATTCAGTAATGCCGTCCAGTGCGCTGACGTGATCCATGCCAGCTAGGGCGGTTAATGCATGCCAGCGGAAGGCCATGTGCGTCTCTGCGAGAACTGTGAGGACAGGTGCTGCCGCGGACTCGCCGAGATATGCCAATGCTTCGGCGGAATAGAATTGCACTTCTGGGTCACTTGATTGCATCCCCATTTGCAGTATCGAAGTGGCATCTTTGCCAATGGCTTCGAGTTGCAGGGCCGCTTCGGCAGAGGACGTTGGTTCGAGGAGTTTGGATAACAACAGTTCCATACGTTCTCGCTGTTCGGCGACGCTTTCGCCAACAACAATGCGATTGATGACGTTCATATATCGCGAGACGTTATTGCGATAACTTGCATGGACTGACAGTTCGATATAATTGTCACGCTGAGCGCTAGCAACGCCCGATTTATCCCGTTGATGATACTGTAGAAACCGTTTATTAATCGAAGAACTGATCCGAGTACTGGTGCGGACACTGGTGTGTTTTGATTTTACGACGAGTCCAAGTGGGCGGTCCATTTGCGAAATGCCGCCGCCGAGTATCAAGCCTGTGTGTTCGTTGTTGGTGTCGTCGTTGCCACGAAATATGGAACGGACCAAGATAGGACCGTCGGCAAGTGCAGCGACATGACCGCTGTGAACGGCTTGATTCAAAATGGCGATTTCCCTCATTCTTGAACGCAGCATCCATCCATCACGTAGACTCGTCGTGTTGGAATGCGCAGGCAAGCGGACTTCAATGTCAAAATGATCGCCCTTGCGTACGCCCGGCGGCAAATAACCACGTGCCAAGACTAAGGAAGTGTTAGCAGAATCCAAAAGTTGACTTGGGTTTTCGACCTCATGCGTCAGCATCTCGTCGATTAATAGTGAGCGATGGATGCCAGTGGGAGGGGAACTGCCACTGTTGTTGAGTGAGTTGGCGAGACCAATGCTTTCGACCTTGAGGTAGTTCATTCCGATCGCGACGGAAAGGTCGCCAACGGTTAACACTGTTTTTTCAGGTTTTTCACCGATCAAATTCTGTAGTTGATTCTTGCCGGGAATCTTGTCGGCTAGGCTACACCCTAAGATAAAAGCGATTGGAGCAGTGCAAGCGAGCAAGACTACAAAATGTTGAATTCGTTTAAGTGTGCATTGAGACGAATTGTTATGAAAACTCATGCGGACGATAACTCCGGTAGGCATGCATTTATATATAAATACCATCGGCGCGCAGTGTTTACTGCTAACGCGCCTCGGTCACTGTTGAACGTTTGATTTAAGCCCAAAAAATAATGGTTTTAGCCGTTTTAGGTCAATACCATTGTGCTAGCACGTAGCGTTTCTTTAGGGAACGTCCTACTTGCGGATGCGGAATTTATAGACTTGGAACCTGACCGGCGAATCCTAAGGTGGGTCGTGTCCGCCTGCGCTCCAAGGATGACAGCGACAGATACGCCAGGCACCTTTGATGCTACCGCGTACGGGACCGTATTTTTCAACGGCTAGAATGAAATAACTGCTGCATGACGGATGAAAACGGCAGTTTTTTCCAAGCAACGGACTCAACAGAATTTGATAAAGTCGGACACAGCCGATGAGGATCTTCCCCAGTCCGCGAAAGCACCATTTAACTATCTGCTGCAAGGCGTTCATGAATTGTTACTGTGGCTAGACAATTGTTGAATTGCTTGGAGAATCAATTGATGCAGTGATGTATTAATTGCTTGTGAATCGCAAATAGCATCTCGACGCGGTCGCACGATGATATCAACCCCTTCATGGTAGTCTTGTTGACTGCAACGGAACGCTTCGCGAATGCGCCGTTTCCAGCGGTTTCGCACAACCGCGTTGCCAACTTGTTTGGAGATAGATAATCCGAGTCGATTGTGACCTAAGCCATTGGAGCAGATGTTTAAGACAAGAGTGCGATCATTACAATAAACCCCTCGCTCGTATACTCGCTTAAAGTCCGCTGGGGCTAACAGTCGCCTAGATTTGGGAAACGTTAGACGCCTATTCAAGTTGTCGCCATTTTCAATGTTTGTACTGTTCGTCATGGCATTTCTACCAGCTTATTTGATGGCGTGGGTTCGATTGCTGTAATGCGTCAATTTGCTCGACAAGTTCAGCGGGCGGCTCATCAGGAAGGTGGATTTGCGTAATAACGAACAAGTTTCCTTTTCCCGTTTTGTGAGTCACACCATGTTGTTTTACGCGAAACCGCTTCCCGCTAGGTGTTCCAGCTGGAATTTTGAGCGTGATGGTACTATACGGCGTCGGGATATCGAGTTCAGTACCTTGTAGTGCTTCGGCCAGCGTCAACGGCATTGTTAGTTCGAGATCATTACCATTGCGGCGGTAGTCGGGATGCGGTGCAACATTGATAGTCAGCAAGATGTCGCCATTGGGCCCGCCATTGCTTCCGGGGTATCCTTTTCCTTTGAGGCGTATCTTCTGTCCGCTTTCGATACCTACAGGAATTGTAACTTGTACGGAAGTCGTATTTCCGTCTTCTGCGACTGTATTCACGGATGCTTTACCTCCGGTCACAGCGGTAGCAAAGGGTATTTTTAACTTGTCCTCGAGGCTTTGACCCTTAGTCGGACGAGGACGCTGTGGTCCACCCGTGTTGAAGAACTGTTCAAAACCGCCACCACCTCCACCGCCAAAAATGGATTCAAGATCGGCACCTGCAAACGGGCTCCCTCCGCCTCCAAACCCGCCAGGGCCCTGCGCCATGTTCTCAAACCCCTCGCCAAACTGATCATATTGCGAGCGTTTGTTCTCATCGGAGAGGACATCATAGGCGTGCTGTACTTCTTGGAACTTGGCTTTAGCACTAGCATCATCAGGATTCATATCCGGATGATACTTTCGAGCAAGTTCTCGATATGCCTTTTGAATTTCTTTTTTTTCGGCGCCTCGAGATAGCCCCAACGTGTTGTAGTAATCGTTGCTCATGAATTATCGTCGTATTGCGATTTGGCCGCGGCTGATAAATATTCGGTTATTCTTGCATTCGCTATTGGGATTGTAGAGGTGCGCCTAGTAAACTGACAAGCCGTAACTGTTTCTGTGTTTAGCAAATGAGCTTTTGCCGTTGAGGATTGAGATGAGTCGAGTGTGCACTTCTTTTATTGTTGGCCGGGTCCGCACTGTATTATTGCCGACGATTGTAATTTGCGGTCTGATCGGTTTTCTTGACACGGCGGTTTACGGGCAGGGCGGAGTGATCGATTTCCAGATTGTTGATTCGGAAAGCAAAGAGCAGATTCCGGCCCGCATCCATCTGTGGAATAGCAAAGGTGTGGCAGTGCGAGCATTCGGAATGCCGTTTTTCCATGACCATTTCGTATGCGCTGGTAAAGTGCGCCTACGGCTTAACGCGGACCGATATCAATTTGAAATTGAACGAGGTCCGGAATATCGCATCCATCGTGGATTCTTTACGATGTTACCTGGCGCACGGGAACAGAAGATTATTCCCTTAAAGCGTTTTGTTGATATGAAAAAGGAAGGTTGGTATTCGGGTGACCTACATATTCATCGAAAGCTTGAGGATATCGAACTGCTTATGCAAGCAGAGGACTTACATATCGCTCCGGTTATCACTTGGTGGAACAAAAATAGTCTGTGGACGGAGAATCCACTACCTGAGGAATTGCTACATAAATTTGATGGTGATCGCTTCTATCATGTGCTCAGTGGCGAGGACGAACGAGACGGGGGCGCTTTGATTTATCATAATTTGCGTAGTCCGCATAACATCATGAGTGGTGAACGGGAGACGCCATCATCGATGAAGTTCTTGCAGGAGATTCATCAACACCGCGACGTGCATGTGGATATTGAAAAACCGTTTTGGTGGGATGTGCCCGTATGGATCGCTAGTGGGATGGTGGATTCCATTGGTATTAACAACAACCACATGCAGCGTAGTAAAATGAACAATACGGAAGCATGGGGTAAACCTCGTGATAAGCAGTTGTTCAATGGCAAGGTGGCCAATGGGAAATGGTCACAGCATATTTACTATCAGATACTTAATACGGGACATCGGATTCCGCCGTCTGCTGGAAGTGCCTCTGGCGTGTTGCATAATCCGGTGGGATATAACCGCGTCTATGTTTATTGTGGTGAACAGTTTAGTTGGGATACGTGGTGGGAGAATCTCAGGGCTGGAAAGGTGGTAGTGACCAACGGCCCGATGTTGCGTCCGCGAATCAATGGCGAATTGCCTGGTCATGTGTTTAAGGCGGAGGCTGGCGAAACGGTTACTTTGTCGCCAACGCTGAGCTTGGCGTTTCAAGAGAAGGTTGAGTATTTGGAAATAATTAGAGACGGAATTGTCGTAGAGAATGTACGGTTGGACGCCTATGCGAAGATGGGTGGGCGGCTACCGGATGTAGAATTCACTCAGAGCGGTTGGATTATGATTCGTGCTGTCACCAATTATCCAAAATCCTATCGTTTAGCCAGCACGGGGCCATTTTACGTAGAGATTGGTGGAAAACGTCGTATCAGTGAAGCGTCGAGCCAATTCTTTATTGATTGGCTCAAGGAACGACAAGGTAAGATCAAGCTGGCTCCGGGAGCCGAGCGAGATGAAGTGATGCAGTACTACGTAGGTGCCCAAAAATATTGGGAATCCGTGCTACAAGCAGCAAATGTCGACTAGCGTTGTTAATTTGTGTTATCATGGAAACATCGAAAAAATAGTTGTTTGTAAATCAGAAAAGGGGCTTGTGATGGGCTTTCGTAATCGTCGTCAATTTCTAGAAGAATCCATGCTTGCTGCAGCTTCTGCTGCCGCTGTAGGTACTCCGGCCATTTCATATGGCTTTGAAGATCAAAGCAGTAGTCCTAATGAAAAACTCGGCGTTGCTGTCGTCGGCGTCCGTGGTCGTGGCGGTAGTCACATCGGTGCGTTCGCTGGTCGTAAAGATACTGAGATTCTTTACATCTGTGACGCGGATCGAGACGTTGGCGCTCGTCGAGCCGCTGAAGTTGGTAAACGCCAAGGTGGTAATGTCCCGAAATTTGAAGAAGATATTCGAAAAGTGCTCGAAGACAATCGTGTCGATATCGTCAGTATCGCTACGCCTAACCACTGGCATGCATTGGGTGCGATTTGGTCCATGCAGGCTGGCAAAGATGTTTATGTGGAAAAGCCGGTTAGCCATAATGTAAGCGAAGGTCGACGCATCGTCGAAACCGCTCGTAAATATAATCGCATTTGTCAAACCGGTACGCAATCTCGCAGTAACCCAGGCATGATGGAACTGGTGAAGTTCGTCCAAGGTGGCAAGATTGGTGATGTTACTGTCGCTCGTGGACTATGTTACAAACGTCGTAAGTCAATTGGTACCCGCGGTAAATATGCCGCTCCCGGAAACGTTAACTATGATCTTTGGTTGGGACCCGCACCTAACAAAAATCATGTTTCACGGCCGCAGTTCCATTACGATTGGCACTGGCAATGGGATTACGGAAATGGTGACCTCGGTAACCAAGGTATCCATCAGATGGACATCGCGCGTTGGGGATTAGGCGTGGATCGTTTTGCTGTTTCTACACTGAGCTACGGTGGTCGCTTTAGCTATGTTGATGCTGGTGACACTGCTAATACGCAAGTTGTCTCTCATGGTTACGGCAAGAAGTCTTTGATTTTTGAAGTACGTGGTCTGGAAACATCAGCCTACAAAGGTGCTAAAATTGGCGTCATCTTTGAAGGTAGCGAAGGTTATGCCGTTTGTCCTTCATACAATTCTGGTTCCGCTTTCGATAAAGATGGGAATCTGCTTAAGACCTTCTCTGGAAATGGAAACCACTTTGATAACTTTATTCAGGCAGTACGAGCACGGGATCATAAAGTGCTCAATGCGGATATCGAAGAAGGTCATCTGTCCAGCGCGTTATGTCACCTAGGTAACATTTCCCTGCGTACCGGCGGACCTTTGAACATTGAAAAAGCTGAAAAGAGTCTCAAGGCACATCGATCGCAAGATGATGTGCAAGATACGTTTAACCGTACCTTGGAACATGCTAAAGCCAATAACTCTGATTTCGCATCCACTCCGTTCCAATTCGGGTCGTTGTTGGAAATCAATCCTGAAGATGAATCGATCGTTGGTAATGAAACTGCCAGCTATCAACTCTCACGAGAATATCGTAAGCCGTTTGAAGTACCAGCCGCTGGGCAGGTCTAGAGTTCGGTTTGTGAAAGCAATCGCCATATTTGGCAAGTGCCTAAACGTTTCAACCGCCGATTATTCGCATAGCGGATAGTCGGCGTTTTTGTTGTCTGTCGCGTTGCTTAAAACAAAACTGCATTGAAGAAAGGAATTGCTTTGCCGCTTGAATTGTTGGGGGACATCAAAATTCTGTATGAAGAAGGCCCGTGCATGTTGGTCTACAAGCCGGGTGGGTTATTGACGCAAGCGCCGCCACACATCGAGAGTTTAGAATTGAAAATGAAGCGGTATATCCGCGAGCGTGACAACAAACCAGGTAAAGTCTATTTAGGTGTGCCTCATCGATTGGATCGTCCGGTCTCCGGAGTGATGGTTTTGGCTTTACATCAACGGGCCGCCAAACGTATTTCAGATCAATTCCAGCGGCGAGATGTTAACAAGACCTACTGGGCCTGTGTGCAGGGAGTTGAGTTACCGCAGCAGGGCACGTGGGTCGATTTTATGTGTAAGGTACCAGGAGAAGCTCGCAGCGAAATATGCGACGAGGCGGCAGACGGAGCAAAACGAGCAGTGCTGCATTACCGAGTGCTGCAACAGCGAGCGGAAAAAACTTGGCTCGAAATCGATCTCGAAACGGGGCGTACGCATCAAATAAGGTTGCAGTGTGGCTCTCGTAAAGTGCCGATTGTCGGTGATCTGTTGTATGGATCCGATCAAATCTTTGGCGAACATCATCAAGATGAAAGGCGCAGATGCATTGCTTTACACGCTCGACATTTGCATTTGCGGCACCCGATGCTAGACAAATTCATCGAACAGAACGCGCAATTGCCGTCGAGTTGGGCGGCGGCGGGGATTTCGTTACCGGATTGAATAAATTCCAGCAGAAAATAGGTTGTTTCGGCGCCCTAGCAACGGTTCTCATAACAGTACATTCACAATATAATACGCGCTACATTTGAAGATGTTTTATAGTGCGTTCAATCGCTTCTTTCGGACAAAATCAATGACGCAAAGTCTAAAAATAGGTGCAGTTTCATATCTGAATACCAAGCCGCTTGTGTACGGATTGCAGCAGCGGTTACCGGAAGCCGAGATTACATTTGATTTGCCAGGTCGGCTAGCGGACGATTTGGCTCGAGGTGAACTCGACATTGCGTTGATTCCAACCGTGGAAACGTTTGATTCTCCAGGATATCAAATACTGTCGGATGCCTGTATCGCGTGTCGCGGACCGGTTCATAGTGTGTCGCTTGTCAGTCGTTGTGCTTCGGGTGAGATTCGTACTCTAGCGCTCGATGAAGGTTCACGCACTAGTGTGGCATTGGTGCAAGTCCTGCTTAAAAAGCGTCTTGGCATAAGGCCTGAGTTACAGGGCTTTCCTATCGGGCAGTCACTACAGGATTGCCAAGCAGATGCCGTGTTGATTATCGGCGACCGCGCCATGCACGTACCAGCGGATGAGTACGAGGAAATCTGGGACCTAGGTGAACACTGGGTCGATTGGACCGGACTACCTTTCGTGTTTGCGATGTGGACAGCGCGTGCCGGAATCGAACAGGATTTGTCAGAGGTCGCGCAGGCGTTTTCCGCAGCACGTGATGATGGTCTTGCCAATCTAGAAAAAATTGCGACCGCGCATGCGGACGATCTCGGATTGTCGACCGAACAGTGCCTAACATACCTTAGAGACCATTTGCATTTTTACTTAGGCGATGCCGAACGACAGTCAATGGATTTGTTTCGCGGCTATGTCGGCGAGTTATTTCCCGCCGCCAAATCTATAGAGTCTTTATAGAGAATAATTATGAGTGACATTCAGCCGATTTTGGATAAGGCAGTTGCTGGACAACGCATTACGCTGCAAGAAGGCATCTCGCTAATGCGTTCGCGTGACCTCGATGCCATTGGGCGAGCTGCTAACAGCGTGACGCTACGCATGCACCCCGAGTCCTATCGAACGTATAACATTGATCGAAATATTAACTATTCGAATATCTGCACGGCCGTTTGCGATTTCTGTGCGTTTTATCGAAGCCCCGGTAGCGATGAAGGATGGGTCCTAGAGCGGGAAGAGTTGCTAGCAAAAGTCGAAGAAACGGTTCAACTTGGTGGCGACCAAATTTTGCTTCAAGGCGGACTGCACCACGAATATAAACTCGATTGGTACGAGCAACTGTTACAAGATATTCATCAGCGTTGCCCCAGCATCAATATCCATGGATTCAGCCCGCCTGAATTACATCACTTTGTGAAACTCAATAATCTGTCTCTCAATGAAGTGCTGACAAGACTTCGGACTGCTGGACTGGGTAGCATTCCCGGCGGCGGCGCTGAGATTCTGGTAGATCGCGTGCGGGATGAAATGACCCGAGGTAAAGTCAACTCAGATGATTGGCTTGATGTGATGCGGCAATGGCACAACATGGATGGCGTTAGCACCGCCACGATGATGTACGGGCACGTAGAGACACTTGAGGAACGTGTCGAGCACATGGATCGAGTAACTTGGACGTTTCAACCGGATAACACACCGTTAGCTCACATTTCTCCCGTGGGAGCTTTTGAATATCTCAGGGTCCAAGCGATTTCGCGATTATTCTTGGACAATATTCCGAATATCCAATCGAGTTGGGTTACTCAGGGACTGAAAATAGGCCAATTGGCGATGCTCTACGGTGCCAATGATATGGGTAGCTTGATGATTGAGGAGAACGTTGTGTCTGAAGCGGGCACCGTTCATTACTTAACCTTAGATCAGATTCGCGGAGCGATCGAAGAACTTGGTTTTGAGCCGCGACAACGTAATGTGCGGTATGAACTGTTTGACAATGAACATGAGCAAACTGCGGTTGCGGCCAATCGGGTTTGGTTGGACCAGCGACAGCAATCCGACCAAGCGGTTTACCAACTCGAAGAAGCGCAACCGTAGAACGAATTCTCGCTTGCCCAGTGGTCGAACTGTTAGGCTGATTCGCCAAACCAAAGGTGTTAACTGTGATTGTTGTTGAAAAACTAGAAAAGACATATCCGGATCTACAACGGGGAGCTGTATGGGCTGTCCGAGGAATCAGCTTCGTGGCCTCCCCCGGGCAGGTGTTTGGTCTGCTAGGGCCCAACGGGGCCGGCAAAACCACTGTGTTGCGGATGCTATCTACGATGCTTAAGCCAACCGGGGGAACTGCGACAGTCGCTGGCTTTGACGTGGAAACTCACGCCGAAGAAGTCCGCCGTCAAATTGGTTTTGTATCAGCCAATACCGCCAGCTACGATCGTATGTCCGCCTTTGAAATGGTGGAGTTCTTTGGGCAATTACATGGCCTATCGCGAGACGAATTAGCCGAGCGTAGTGAAGTTGTATTCGAACAATTACAAATGAACGACTTTCGAGACATTACTTGTGGGAAAATGTCGACGGGCATGAAACAGAAAGTCTCGATCGCACGCGCAATCATTCACGACCCCCCAGTTTTGATTTTCGACGAAGCAACCGTAGGACTCGATGTGTTGGTCGGTCGTTCTTTACAAAACACCGTCCTGCAGTTTAAAGATCAAGGTAAATGTATTATCTATTCGACGCACCATATGAATGAAGCGGAAAGAGTTTGCGATCATGTAGCGATTATGTACCACGGGGATATCTTAGCTGAGGGGAGCCAGCGCGAGTTGTGTGAAACACATGGACAACATAGCCTCGAAGAACTGTTTTTTGCGCTGATTGACCGCGATGATAGCCATGAAAATAGCAGAGGAGTTGATGCTGAAGACGTAATCGCTTCGGAGCAGCAACCATGAATTGGACGAATGTAAAACGGATATTCAATCGCGAAATACGCGATCAATTACGTGACCGCCGTACACTATTTACGACGTTGATTTTGCCGCTGATGATGTACCCCATCTTAGGCCTGTTAATGTTGCAGATCGCCCAGTTTGTAAGTGAGACGTCAAGCAAGGTGCATGTGATTGGTAAGGATGCGATAGCGGACCTACCGGTGTTGTTCGATAACAAAAAATTCACGGATGACCATGCTCCGGCAGCGGGTAAACTGCTCGATTTGGAATTTTTCGAAGGTAGCGAACAATCGACATCGGAGGTTTATGACCATGCAAAAAAACTTGTGGATTCCGATGAGTTCGACGCAGTCATTGTATTTCCCGCGGATTTGCAGCAATACATCTTGGCGCTGCGTAACGAAGTGGAGTTCAGAGAAAATGAAGGATCGACGGTTGAAGATTCGCAACCGGATGACAGTGCACTCGAATCAGCTGAAACTGTTTTGCCGCAGGGGCCACAAATTGTTTTCAATTCCGTGGATGATAAATCCAAAATTGCTCGCAAGCGGATAACTGATGTGCTTGAAAGTTGGCAAACAAGTATCAAACAAACGCTTTTTCAAGCGGGTAATATTCCGCTGAAGATCGCCGACCCGATTGCAATTGTCGACCGCGATACTGCTCCGGAAGAAAGTCGCACCGCCGCGCTCTGGGCGAGTATTATTCCGATGTTGCTATTGATGTGGACTCTGTCCGGGGCATTCTATCCCGCTGTCGATCTTTGTGCGGGAGAAAAAGAACGTGGAACGTTAGAAACGCTGCTGTGTGGCCCCGCAAAACGTATCGAAATTGTTGCCGGTAAACTCCTGACCATTATGACTTTCAGTTTCTTTACATCGTTTTTCAACTTAGTCAGCATTGCCTTTACCGGTGTTTTTATGATTGGCAGAATGATGCCTGAAGGTAGCCCGCTGCATGAGCAATTAGGGTCCGTTCCTGGTTGGAGTATTCTGTGGAGCTTAGTGGTACTCGTACCACTAGTTGCGATGTTTAGTGCATTGGCTCTCTCAGCAGCTACTTTTGCTCGCAGCAGTAAAGAAGGGCAATATTACATGATGCCGCTGTTGATTCTGTGCATGCCGCTGATGATGATTAGCATGATGCCCAGTGTCGAATTAAATTTGGGGACCAGCTTAATCCCCGTGGCAGGAGCGGCTCTGCTATTGCGGAATTTGATTGAATCGCAATTTAGTGTGGCTATTCGATTTGCATTTCCGGTGGTGGCTAGCAGTATGTTCTGTTGTTACTTGGCGCTCCGCTGGGCAACTGCACAGTTTAATAGTGAAAGCGTGTTGTTCCGAGAAAGTGAGAAATGGGATGTTAAATTGTGGCTGTTGCAGTTGCTGAAAACTCCACGTGTTGCCCCCACGGCAGGCATGGCAATTTCCTTTGCGTTATTTGTGCTAATTTTGCGATTCTTTGCAAACTTCCTCACACCCGATGTGCTGACTTGGCAAGGATTGTTGTTGAATAATAGTGTCGCTTTAATACTTACGGTCGGTGTGCCAGCGATATTGGCCGCCGTGTTTCTGACGAATAATTTATGGGACACGCTCAATATTCGCTGGGTATCGTTGCCAGTGTTGGTGATTGTAGTGTTGTTGCCATTTTCACTACAACCGATTATCAGTTGGTTTGGGGTGGTGATAGCTGAAATATATCCAATGAGCCCAAGTATGTTGGCTGGCCTGGAAGGTATGGAAAAAATGTTCGTCGACGCTCCGTGGGGTTGGCTGCTGTTGGCGTTCGCGGTAGTGCCAGCAGTGTTTGAAGAATTGGCATTTCGAGGGTTTATGCTTTCTGGTCTCAGATCAGAAACCAAAGACTGGACAGCGATTTTTATTACCGCTGCCTTTTTTGGAATCACTCATGGGATCCTTCAGCAATCGTTAAATGCCGGAATGGTAGGGGTTTTACTTGGGTATGTGGCGGTGCGCACGAATAGCATCATTCCGACAATGATCATTCACTTTTTGCATAATGGATTGTTGGTTGTTGTTGGTAAATTCTCCGCTAGCCTCGAATGGCAGCAAACACTACAAGTCAAATATGACGATGTGGACGTGTACAGTCCGCTTGTGACCGTTGTTGGCACGGTAATTACCGTGGCCTTGCTGTTCACGCTACATCGCCTGACGGTTGCGAAACCTTCCACAACGGATACCGCATAAATGTCAGTTTATCGCGGTCGCTGGGTGCTGCCGATATCTTCGCCTCCTTTGGAAAATGGTTGGGTACGATGTGATCAGGGAGTGATTACATCCCTCGGGCGCGGCAGTGTTACAGACGAGATTATTGACCTAGGGAATGTTGCGATTATTCCATGTTTGATTAATGCCCATACTCATCTTGAGTTTAGTAATCTTGATACACCTTTAGGCACTGGCGACGGGAGTTTTGCTGACTGGATTCAGGCGGTGCTAGACTATCGCGGCGGTTTAGAGATTGGGGAAGGTGTGATCGCCTCCGGATTGGCACAATCTAGCGCGTCCGGTGTTGGGGCGATTGGCGAAATCGCGACGTTAGACGCATCTAGCGAATTAGCGAGCGACTACGAAGAGCGTGTCGGGGAATTGATTGCGTATCGCGAATTTATTGGACTATCTAAGAGCAGAGTGGCCGAATTATTGCTACAAGCCGAATCACACATTAATGCGGCTAAGACAAAAAAATGGCACTCTGGTTTAAGCCCCCATGCACCTTACACCGTACATGGGGATTTACTTTCTGGTTTGTGTTCTCTGAGTGCTGAACATCAGGTTCCACTGGCGATGCATTTGGCGGAGACCTTGGAGGAGATTGAACTGCTAGAAACGGGAACAGGTCCGTTACGGGAATTATTGGATCGATTAGATGTTTGGGACGCTGAGGGGGTTAATTCCCCAGGGACGATACAAGCCTACTTAGAGGAATTGAATAAATGCTGGCGCGCCTCGGTTATTCATGGGAATTATCTAGACGTCGATCATCTTAGGTTTATTGGGCAACATCGTGCTGTGATGTCAGTAGTGTTTTGTCCGCGAACACACGCCTATTTTGGGCACTCACAGTACCCACTTGAACAGATGCTATCGACCAACGTCCGCGTTGCGTTGGGAACCGATTCGCGAGCGTCGAACCCCGATCTATCGATGATCGCTGAACTTGGTTTTGTGGCCGCGGAATTTCCTAACGTTTCGGCGGAACAACTATTGTTGTCAGCAACCCACGCTGGTGCTTATGCATTGGGTCTGGAAAAGATTGTGGGAACAATCGTTGCGGGCGCTAGTTCACGCTTGTTAGTTGTGCCCTGTGACGATGCTAGGCTGGAAAATGTTCATCAACAAGTGCTCGAAAACCTAAGTGAGTTCTCTCATTTGCAATGCGAGCAACTGTAAACATTGGGACCGCTCGCTGTTTAGAGTCGGCAGTTGTTGATCGGAGTTTCGAGGATTGCTGATGCTTGTATTTCTTCCAATTGATCCATTACCGAAGTAATTTCACTACTCTTCACCATTACGCGAACCGCGCTCCATTGTTGATCATCCAGTGGAGTGATTGTGGGGGACTTGAATCCCGGCGTGATTTTCAAGGCCGCCTCGAGATTTTTTTGCGGGATGTTGTATTCCAATAGTGAATAGCCGCGAGCAATGATGACGCCTTCGAGGCGACGAATGACCCGTTGTGCCATTTCACTATGTCGCTGTTGCTTGTTCTGAATAAGCACAGTTTCGTATTGACCGATTTCGTGGGCGATTTTTAAGCGATTGGCAGCCAGTGTGCTTCCGGTTTCGACGAGGTCAACGATGACATCGGCGATACCCAAGGTGATCATGATTTCTACGCTACCACTGAGCGGAACGAGATGAGCGGTGGCGTTATGTTCTGCCAGAAAGTTTTTCGTTACGTTTGTGAAACTTGTAGCAATTCGTTTGCCATCAAGTTGCTGAGGATCGTTGAATTCGAGGTCATCGGGTACACATATAGCGAGACGGCATTTGCCAACGTTTAGTGACAATCGGGTATCGACATCAACATTCGCTTCGGCAACTAAATCAGCCCCTGTGATGCCCATATCGATAGCGCCCTCGGCGCACAATACTGGGATGTCATCGGTGCGCAAGAAAATGATGTCGATAGGCAGGCCTCGAACCTTGGCGAACAAGGATCGATTTTGACGTCGAAAGCGAATGCCCGCTTCTTTGAGCAAGTCGATTGCGAGGTCCGATAAACGGCCCTTACTCGGTAGTCCGATGCGTATGTTGTGATCTAGCGTAGTCATGTAATTGTTGTAATTTGAAAGTTTTGTTTGTTAGTCGTTGGTGCGGGCAGCTTTTTCTTCGAGTCCCGAAACTCCAAAGCGACGCCCTAATTCGGCTTCGATTTCATGGAGTTGTATTTCTTGGTGTCCCAGTAGTACCATTAAGTGGAACAAAAGATCGGCGGCTTCGTGAATTAGGTGTTCGCGCCCATTTACTCCATCCTCAGTGGCTGCCGCAATTACTTCGTGGGCTTCCTCAATGATTTTTTCACTTATACGTGGGACGCCTCCGGCGAACAATTGCGTTGTGTACGAGTTTTCGGGGAGCGTTTGGCGGCGATCCTCGATAACGTCCATCAATTCATGCAATATGTTGGGCGTGGGGTTCAATTTGGTGTTCCCCTTTACAGGAGTTGGAATTCATACAACGATGAAGGCACGGTTGCCGATACAGGTTTTATCCTAGACAGAGTAGGCAAAACTGGCAATTGCTGGTCAATGACTAGCGAGTAATGTTAAGCAAATCAATGTACTCGACGGTGAGTTATAGCGATTATGACGGAACAACACAGACAACCGGATCCAGCGGCGCCTGAGTCTTCGGTATCGCCAGGTCCGGCTGAACCTATCCCAGCGGTAAATGCTGCCTGTTGGTTTTTGACAGGACCGACAGCTAGTGGGAAATCTGCGACCGCTATCGCGCTTGCGCAAAAGATAGACGCTGAAATTATTTCGTTAGATTCCATGGCGATCTATCGCGAAATGAATATCGGCACAGCTAAGCCGGTACCTCGTGAGCGTGTTGTGGCCCATCATTTATTGGACATTCGCGATTGCAGCGAAGAATTTAGTGTTGCTCAGTACCTTGAGGCTGCCCATGTTTGTGTCACTGAGATTCTAGGGCGGGGCAAAATCCCGTTGTTCGTCGGTGGCACTCCGATGTATCTGAAAGTGCTGTTGCGAGGCATGTTTGTTGGGCCACCCGCTGATTGGGAATTTCGCGGTCAGGTTCAAGAGCAGATTGATTTACATGGAAATGAATTGATTCATCAACAGCTTGAACGTGTAGACCCCTTGTCGGCACATAAACTACATCCCAACGATATTAGGAGGGTTATTCGAGCCCTCGAAGTGTTCCATTTGACGGGTATACCGATCAGTCACCAGCAGCAACAATTTGAAGACCAAGGTGCTTCCGGTAGGCGGAACGTATTTGTATTGTCTTGGCCACGCCCACTGCTTCATCACCGAATCGAGCAGCGTGTTGAGCAGATGTTTGAAAATGGTTTTGTAGCAGAGGTGGAGGCTCTCGTTGCAAAACATGGTTCGCTCGGACGAACAGCCGCTCAAGCCGTCGGGTATCAAGAAGTCTTGGCCTTGTTACAGCAAGAGTCTTCACTGGACGAAGTGATTGAGCAGGTGAAAATTCGTACACGCAGATTTGCTCGCCGTCAGGAGACATGGTTTCGGGGTTTTGAGGAATGCATTTGGATTCCCCAGGTAATGCCGGTGGATATTGACGATACGGTTGAGCAAATATTAGAGCAAACTGACTAGTATTTGCTGTTAAACGTATAGCGGTTCGGAAAGCTTCGCGCCTTTTCCAAAATCACTTCCGCTTGTAAGATGGTATGTTTGAAAGTGCTATATGTTTAGTAGTGACGAAAATATAGCTTTTAGAGCCAAAACGTATAATTTGAAATATTGAAGCCATAACGAAGGAAAATAGACAGTGTTGCGAACCCATACATGTGGTGAATTGCGGACAGAGCAGGTTGATTCAGAAGTTACTTTGTGTGGCTGGGTTGATAGTTCACGAGATCACGGCGGAGCTGTATTTATTGACTTGCGCGATCGTTATGGTAAGACGCAAATCGTGTTTGGCCCTGAAAGCGGTCTAGTGGATGAGGGGAGTACGCTGCGTAACGAGGACGTGATTCTGGTTGTGGGCAAAGTATCCCCGCGGCCTGATGGCACTGTTAACGATAAGTTACCCACGGGTGAGTTAGAAGTTCGAGTAACGAAGCTTGAAATTCTCAACAAAAGTGAAACTCCGCCATTTACGCCTAGCCAACAAGAACTACCAGGCGAAGACCTGCGATTGAAGTACCGCTATTTGGATTTACGGCGGCAGCCAATGCAAGATGTGCTGCAACTACGTAGTCAAATTATCAAGATGATGCGTGACTATTTTGAGCAACAGAACTTTATAGATATAGAAACGCCAATTCTAGGGCGGAGTACTCCTGAGGGCGCTCGTGATTACCTTGTGCCGAGTCGCGTACACGACGGAGAATTCTATGCGTTACCGCAATCGCCTCAACTATACAAACAAATTTTGATGGTCGCCGGTTACGATCGTTATATTCAAGTCGCGCGTTGTTTTCGAGATGAGGATTTACGAGCAGATAGACAACCGGAATTTACTCAACTCGACGTCGAAATGTCGTTCGTCGATGCCGATGATGTGATGGGAATGATTGACGGTTTGATGCAAAAGATTGCGCAGGATATTAAAGGACTGGAACTGCAGTTGCCGCTGCCACGAATGACCTACGACGAAGCGATGAGACGATTTGGTAGCGACGCACCCGACTTAAGATTCGGAATGGAATTGATAGATTGCTCGGATTTGGCTGCCAAGGCTGAATTTCGAGTGTTCTCCGGGGCAGTCGAGTCCGGTGGTGTGGTGCGCGGGATCAAAGCGGATGGTGCGGCGGAGAACTTCTCCCGTAAACGGATCGATCAATTTACAGATTGGGTGAAACAAGACTTCGGTGCGAAGGGGTTGGCGTGGTTCCGCGTTGAGGAAGATGGAACGTTATGGTCGCCGATTGCTAAAAACTTTAGCGATGAACTACTGGTGGAGATTCGCCAACGAATGGACGCGGAGCCCGGCGATATTATGTTTTTTATCGCCGATACATGGGAAGTTAGTTGTCGAGCATTGTCGGCTCTGAGAAAATCTCTCGGCGCCGAGTTGAAATTATACGACCCGCAGGAGATGCATTTCTCATGGGTCGTCGAATTCCCAATGTTCGACTATGACGCAGAGGAACAGCGCTGGGTGTCCACACATCATCCATTTACCGCACCACGACCTCAAGATGTAGCCCTGCTTGAAACCGATGCGGCAAAAGCGAGAGCGATTGCCTATGACCTTGTGATTAATGGTTTTGAGGCAGGTGGCGGTACCATTCGAATCCATGACCAAGATGATCAACGGCAAGTGTTTGAGTTACTTGGGATTGATGAAGCGACAGCCCAAGACCGTTTTGGATTTTTGCTGGATGCATTGAAATTCGGCGCACCTCCACACGGTGGGATTGCACTTGGAATCGACCGAGTTGTCATGCTGTTCGGAGATTTGGACAATATTCGTGATTGCATCGCCTTCCCAAAAACGCAGAAAGCTGCGGATATGATGACCGGGGCACCTAGTCCCGTAGATGAGCAACAACTACGGGAACTTAGTATCAACGTCATCCGCCCCGATTGATCTTTCCGGACAATCGTTAGGGCCTTGAGATGTAGTGATAACGAATGCCAATTAGGTCAGTCACTCACGAATCCCGCCGCGATGGGGATCGGCTCGGGCATGGGCCCGGCGCAAACCCAGATCATTTCCATTTGGTTTTCGGACTGATTCGTGAAATAGTGCACACGTCCTCGAGGTATCATGGCTGTTGCACAGTTGTTCAACGAGTATTGCCGGCCCTCGATTAGACATTCCGCATCGCCGCGGATGATACAGATGGACTCGTCGAAATCGTGCAGGTGGTCCGGAAGGCGAACATCAGGATCAATACGGGCGAACCCGCCGCTCATTTCGATGCCCGGTACCAGCGAGGTGTTGCAGTAATCAATGTACGTCGTTCCCGGACCGTTGCTTTGTACATGCTCTGCATTGGCGAAACGCGTCACGTGTTCAAACCCAGGCGTGCCGCTGGCGTCTGCTGGCATATCTGTTTGATCAAACGAAGTTTGGACAAGCTCACGCTCAGGCGTGCTCATTGCCAGCGCGACGTGTAGACGCGTGGCCTTGCTGGAATCGGGGTTGCGAGTTTGATGCGGCAACCAACGGGGAATCGTAATGTTGTCCAACGGTCCCAGTCGGTAGGTACGTCCCTCGACGGACACCTCTGCTTCACCTTCAAGTACGGTGACCGATTCACCACACGGGTGCCTGTGGTAAGGCAGCAACGACTCAGGTTGTATGGTCACGATACCTGTTGTCAGCCCACGCGCCGTGTTGAAATCACCGACTAGGGCTTCCAATGTGATCCCCGCCTCCAGCTCGGCCGTATTTCCATCGTCCAAGCAGGTGATGATTTCATCACGATCGGGCGTAAAGCCTGTCGGTGGTTGGGCAAGTGGCAGCAGTACCTCGCGGCCATCTGCAGGGTCAAGGCTAGTCGCTGGCAGGCGGTCACGGTCAACGGCCTGCAGTGCCTGATGGATTGATCGCAGCAGCAGGCCGTTGTCAGCGCCCACTCCCAGCATGTGAAATCCTTGCTCCCGACGGTGGACAAGATTTTCAACGCTGGTGGTCATCAGTCCGCAATGCTTACCGGCAGCGTTGATTGAATCTTTCAATTGAAGAATCTGTTCGGCAACGCCAGGTCCTTCCCATTGGCCGCGGTAACCGGCAGTTGCTGAGAAGTCTGCGGGGCCGAAAAAGAACACGTCCGTACCGTCCAGTTCACACATGGCCGGTACGTTTGCAATGGCGGAGACACTTTCGATTAACGGCACGACCAGTACTTGCTCATTTGCTTCGGCCGTATGTTCCACTAGGCATTGACCCCAAGCTGTGGCCCTCTCGCCTCCGATTCCACGTCGGCCTGCGGGTGGATAGTGACAATCACAGATGGCTTCTTTAAGTTCCTCAGCGGTTTCGACCCAAGGAATGACTACTCCGTCGGCACCAATGTCTAGCGCACGTTTTGTGAGTGAGGTGCTACGTTCAGCCAATCTGACAAGCACTACGGTTTCACTGCGTAAGCCGGCGCGGATATGCTCATTGATTTCCCTCCAATCAAGGTGACCATGCTCGGCATCGATCACCACCCAATCCATACCCAAGGCAACTGCCATCTCTGTGATGCTGGCAGATTCCAGCGTAACCCACAGTCCGTAGATCGGTTCGCCATTGGTAAGTTTGCTTCGAAAGCGTTTCAGTGCGTCTATTTTCATCGTGTTGCAATCCTATATTTAATGTCCGTTGGATCGATCGCTTGCATATTCAGTTCACGCAATGATCTCCTGAACCACTTTGCCGGCAACATCTGTCAGCCGGAACGGACGGCCGTGGTGGTCGAAGGTCAACTGTTCATGGTCCAGACCCATCATGTGCAGCATGGTGGCATGCAGATCGTTAATGTGAACCTGACCTTCGACGCCATGGTATCCGAAATCATCGGTAACGCCATGCGTGATGCCCCCTTTAATTCCTCCGCCGGCCATCCACATGGTGAATCCGTGATGATTGTGCTCGCGACCATCACCGTTTTGCGCGTGCGGCGTACGACCAAATTCGCCACCCCACAACACGAGCGTGTCGTCGAGTAACCCCCTTGCTTTTAGATCAGTGAGCAGTCCGGCAACTGGTTTATCGGAGACATTACAGCGATCCGGTAGACCCGTGGCTATTTTGTTATGATGGTCCCAACCGCCGAGTGAGACCTGAATGAATCGAACGCCCGCCTCGGCAAAACGGCGGGCCAACAAACACTGGCGGCCAAACCCGTCCGTTGTCTTGTCACCGATACCGTAGAGAGACAGTGTTTCTTTGGATTCCTCGCCAAAATCAACTAATCGTGGGGTCTCCGTCTGCATGCGGAATGCAAGTTCAAACGACTCGATCACGCCTTCCATCTGCTGATCCGTCTGCAATCGTCGCAGTTGCCGCTGATTCATGGATTGCGTTAGATCAATGCGAAGACGCTGTACTTTCTCTGGGATTTTGGAGTCGCTTAAATGGCGGATAGGAGCCTTATCCGGTGAGGTTCCCACCTGCTCTATGGCGGTACCTTGATGGATGGCGGGTAAAAATGCACTACCGAAATTCCGTTCACCTTCTTGGGGAAGAATCGTAATATAGGAAGGCAATTGCTGATTCTCGGTACCCAGCCCGTACGACAGCCACGAACCTATGGATGGAACAGTATCAATGAGATTGCCTGTGTGGAGTTGTCGGATTGCCACTGGATGGTTTGGGCTGTCGGCCTGTACCGCGCGGAGAACACAGAGATCATCGGCGTGCTGGGCAAGATGTGGCAACAGATCGCTCATATACAGCCCGCATTCCCCCTGATTCTTGAAACCGGAAACCGGTCCTAAAAGTCGCGTGTTATCAAGACCAACGGTCGCCTCTGTTTCAGGAAGTTTATACGGTATTGGTTCACCGGAGTTTTGGGCGAGGCGGGATTTGTAATCAAAAAGATCCATCTGGGATGGTCCGCCAGCCATAAATAGGAAAATAATACGTTTGGCCCGAGCAGGGAAATGTGGTTTCCTTGTAGCTAAAGGATTCTTCCGATTATTTTTGATCGTTTCCGCAGCGATTTGTTGTTGCAGAATCGAGCTCAGCGCGAGCGAGCCAAATCCGCAACTCGTGGCACGAAGAAAATCTCGCCGTGATGGGACGATGGATTCAATGGGATACTGCATGGTAGTCCTATTCGCGAAAAAGAAAACGATTGGAAGCGAGCACTGCATGACATAACTGTGTCCACGCTGCAGATCTAGCCGTAGCGGTATCGGATCCGGAAATGAGATCCTGAGTACATTGATCAAGAAAAGTCAGAGCAATCTCTATTTCCGCATCCTCCGCCGGATAGTTCACGGTCAGGAGATAGAGTTGGTTGATACGAGCGCGTTCGTCATCGGGTTGGTCTTGCTGTAAACGCTCAGCCAACTTGGTGGCCTGTTGTTTTACGAAGGGAGCATTGAGTAGAAACAACGCCTGAGTTGCCACGGTGGTATTGGTTCGCGCGCCGGTGATATCATTTGGGTGCGGGAAATCAAAAGCGCTGAGAATTTCAAGTTCGCCCAGAGGTCGTTTTCGCTTAAAAGGCAGGTAGACGGAACGACGGTTCTTGATATATTCTGGAATATTTCCGGCCCAGGTTGGCGGATTTACTTTTCCTCCAAGACCATTGATGCTGCCTGCTAGTTCCAACCCTAGTGGCGACCCGCCGCGACCGAGGTCCAGTTGCCCACTCGTCGCCAGCATAGCGTCGCGGATCGATTCGGCCGTTAGTCGCCGACGGGGCATATGCCAGAGCAAGTCATTGTCAGGATCAAGTTTCACTGCTTTGACGTTATGAGTCGACGCCATCTGGTAAGTGCGTGACAAAACCATGCGGCGCACGGTGCTTTTCATAGACCACTGGTCATCTTCGCGTAGGCGAACGGCAAGGAAATCGAGCAACTCGGGATGACTGGGCATTTCGCCATGGACACCGAAGTAATCCACGCTGCGAACAAGCCCTTTTCCAAACAGGTGATGCCAGATGCGATTGACAAGGATTCGCGAAGTGAGCGGATTGCCGGAATCCGTGAGCCAGTGAGCTAATTGCAAACGTCCGCTGGTGTCTTTCGGAATGTCGTTCAACTTTGAGGCGGGGACGGAACTAAGAAAGCCACGGGGAACGATCTCGCCAAGAGATTGAAAATCACCTCGCAGATAGATCGGGTTATCACGGGGCGTTTCAATGTCTCTGACCGCCAAAGCCTGTTCGCGATCTGGCCGTGCCGATTCCAGACGGTGTGAGAGAGATGCCAATTCTGCATTGATTGCTGCGATGCGGGGATTGGTAGCAGCGAGAGCAGGGCCACTGAATAGTTGCAGTGCAAGATTTGATTGTCCTTCCCCGTCCAAATTAACCACGTGGGAATGATTCGTGCCCGCACCCGCCCATCTTGGAATCGTACATCTTGCGTAGACGGGTAATCCGGTTGCGGACTGTTTCCCTTGAGTATTACCGACTTGGCATTTTTCGAAGTCTTCCGAGAAGACAATTATTGAGGTAGCTGATTCCTCAACTGTTAAATCATCTATCGCACCACCGAATCGACCGGTGTAATCGCTGGAAGTGATGTGTAACTTTACGTCGCCCGTGCCATCCCCTGTATAAACGAACGATGCTGCCTTGAACTTTTGACTGTCGTGTTTTCCTGTCCAGGCACCAGGTCGATGGACATGCCAGGCCAGTACCGTCGCGTCTTCGCGCAACACTTGCAAGAGTAAACCGTCGTCGTCTGCGGTCGCCTGACTCGCACCTGCCCAGACCGAAGGGGATGCGGCAAACGAGACGCGATACTCACGACCTGCTCCATTTGCGTCGATTCCTGTGTTCAGAGTGACTGCATTTGCCTGGGCGTTGACAGCCTTCTTTGTGAATCTAAGCTTGTCATCAACTCGCCGTAGGGCAGTTAATTCGTCGCGTAATTTAAGTTGTTGATTATTTATATTGCGGGCGAGTTTCTCGAACTCATCATCCACTCCCGGTAGCTTCGGTAGATTCACGTGAGTGATTTGACTCCAGACACCAGGCCCGTCGTAACTGGTCGTGAGTGTGCTATGGAAGATACCGGCCAATGCGTAATAATCGCGAGTGGGAATGGGATCGAACTTATGATCATGACAGCGAGCACAGGATATCGTCTGGCCGAGGAAGGTGCGACCTATCTGGTCAATCTGATGATCGACAACGTCCGCGGCCAATTGCCCCTTGATATAGTTCTGCAACGTCCATGGGCCGATCGCAAGGTAGCCTGTTGCGATGATCTGTTGACGTTGCTGTACGACGTTATCGTATGGCAGGAGGTCGCCTGCGATCTGCTCGTGAATAAACCTATCCAGCGGTTTGTCGGAATTAAACGCCTCAATTACATAGTCTCGATAACGCCAGGCATCCCGGATCAGAACGTTGCCGGTAATGTCAGCCAAGTCTGCATAGCAGGATAGATCGAACCAGTGCCTGGCCCAGTGATCTCCAAATCCGGGCGATTCAAGGAGGCGGTCGACGACGTTTTCATATGCTTTTTCGGACGGGTCGCTAATAAACGCTTCGATTTCATCAGGCGTTGGTGGTAACCCCGTAAGGTCGAACGTCACGCGACGCAACAACGTGTAACGATCGGCATCGCCGGCGGGATAGAGGCCATTTGTTCGTAGTTTCGCCAAAACAAAGGAATCGAGATCATCCCGCGGCCATTGATTGTCTCTCACCTTGGGGACATCTGGTTTTAAGATTGGCTGCAGGGCCCAGAGTTTTGCAGGATCTATTTCAGGTGTTTTTGAATCGCGGGGATCAGGTGCCCTCATCAAGATCCATTTCTCCAATAGCGTAATTTCGTTTGCCGGCAGTTGTTCTGTGGGCGGCATTTCGTAGCTTTCATATCGAACGGCCTCCATCAAGAGGCTTTCCTCCGGCTTGCCGGGAATGATCGCTGCTCCTTCATTTCCACCCGTTATCCAGCCATGACGGGAGTCTAATACGAGCCCGCCCTTCGCCTTGCCGGACTCATGGCTGTGGCACGGGTAACAACTACGCTCGAGGATCGGTACGATTTGCTTTTCAAAGAATTTGATTTCTCTGGCGGTGGCTGCCTGTTCTATGCTCTCGACAAGCGGTTTGTCCTGGGCATAGCTAACGGCGCTTAGAAAAACGACGATTAAGAAAGTGGTTGCTGGTTTGCAAATCACGAGGCGTTCCTACGGTTTGAACACCGTTCATTGCCGGTGTTTGGTGCTTCTGTGATTAGCATATGTTTTATTTTGTTAGTCAATGGATTGAATAGGGTTCGTCAGATTGTTATTAGCAATATGTAAACTGGAGTGAAAAATATCGGTGTCGTTCGAATTCAAGAATCAGATCACTTCGGGGCTTGGGACGGTACGGTCATTGACAATATTACCCGTATTAAGTGTTCCTGTTGGTTCGAACAGAACAATCTGGCACTCCGAATTGGCGACCGGTTTGTGCTCAACGCCACGAGGAACAACGCATAGCTCTCCTGCGTGCAATTCAACCACCTTGTCCCGCAGGTGAATTTCTAGGCATCCCTGAATCACCCAGAAAAGCTCATCTTGCTGCTCATGGAAGTGCCATTCAAATTCTCCTAACAGTTTGGCAACCTTAACCTGCTGACCGTTCAGTTCAGCAATTACTTTGGGAGACCAATGATCCGTAAAGCTGGCTAACTTTTTCTGCACATCAACTTTTTGCATATCAATTGTTCTCTTGAATTCAGCTCTACGCTAAGAGTTCCGGCAAGTGGTATGTCGCCGGTACTATTTCGCCCGCGAGATCAGCACTTTAGCTCGTTTGGCAATATCCTCGTTCTTGGTGACAGCGATAACTTTGGTCATTGCGTCCGCGACCGATTTTGGGTCCTGATTGACGATCTTTTCTCCGATCGACACAGCCGCACTGCTTGCCGCTTCACTGAGTGAGGAATTCCCTAGGTGCGGAATTATCATTTTCAGGCCTTGTGGCAAAGGGAACCGCGTG
>LWDU01031823.1_pt1 | contig 70676 bp, 63 predicted proteins | sample 727161 | NCBI WGS metagenome assembly LWDU01 (sample SAMN04566230, study PRJNA314399) | hydrothermal vent metagenome | isolation source: deep sea hydrothermal plume seawater | place: Mexico: Gulf of California, Guaymas Basin | collected 2004-07-11 | reverse complement strand
TCACCTGTCGACGTGTAAGGCTCGCCTGACGATCCGTTCTCGTAGTAGGTGTCGGCGATGATGCCGCACTTGTCGCCGCACTGTGCAGCGGCTGCATCTGCGGGGATTAGGTGAGAGATGGAGAATGTCAGTACCGTGACTCCCACCATCACAGGGATTAGCAATAGTAGCCTACGAACTACGAACTCGTGTAATGGTCAACCCCTCCTTACGGTGCCAATCGAGACGGCTCTATCACAGTTACCTTCTGCCTGCCATAGGCAGGCAGAAGATTGATTGACGGCGCTTACCTTACGATTCACCGAGGCAAGGTAGAGGATTGATTGACGGCGCGACGACAGCCACCCGTGGGTGGCTGTCGCCGGCCTTACGTCTTCACGGTGTTAATCAGCAAGAGCCGACTAGAGCGCCGTTGACCATTGGCAGCTTGTCGTAGTCAAACCAGTGGGCGGACCCAATGGCTGCATACGGCGGGCTGCAGATGTCGTCGTGCTTGACACCTACGCCGTTGTACTGCCCAATGATAATCATGTTAGGATCTAGGATCCAGGCTGCGAAAGCATCCTCGTAGGCCTGCCTGCGCGTATCATCGTCCTGCGATGTCCTGCCGATCAAAAGAGCGGCGTTGACGTCCGCGTTCTCGTACCCTGTACCATAGGCGTCGCCGCCGATGGAGTCGCCGCCAGAGAATGGCGACCAGTAGTTGTCAGGGTCGAGGTAGTCAGGAGCCCATCCACTGAACCTGATGTCCCAGGTCCTAGTGTAGTACATGGTCAGATACTCAGCCCAAGGCTTGGCATCGCCGGCGGTGGCGACTCCGATGGTCCCTAGGGCCTCAGCGAGTTGGCCAGCCATAGCGATTCGGTAGTCGTTACCCTCGTTCGCCATTACACCTAGGACGTTCGGTAGGCGGCACTCGGTGCCGTCTCTGTCTGCCTCAGCAACAATGACTGGTGCTTCGCTGCGTGTCAGCGAGGTGCAGTCGTACTGGCGGATGAAGCCAGCGTCCTCTAGGAGCTGCTCAGCGCCGACTAGGTCGTAGGTGAAGGTCTCGTACTGGGTATCCGCATACAGGAAGCCAGTCGGGATCGGCCCGTACTGAGGTGCCAGAGAGTTGTCGTACGTGTCCCTTCGGTGGGTCTCGTAGTCGAACGCGTAGGATATAGCCGCTCGGACCGCTCCTACTTCCATGACGCTGCAGTCGTTGGTGCCGTCGCCGTTACAGTCGTGGTTGAGGATGAGGGACGAGTTAGCACCAGTGTTGGTGTTGTCCTCTCCTGCATCAAGGGCCTTCGGGTGTAGGTTGAAGGCCGACAGGGTCGTAGTGAAAGTCTCCCTGTAGCTGCAGATGTATCCGGGGTCGGACTGTACGTTAGGCTTGTCCTCTAGGTTGGAGCAGAAGTTTACCAAATCCTCGATGTTGATGCTGCCGAAATCGACTTCACCGTCGCTGAAGGCAAGCAGCCTTGTCGTGGCCTCGGTAACTATGGACACTGTGTGGCGGTTGATGTTGTAATCGCCAGCCTCCCAGTACATCCAGTTCGGTACGAGGACGAGTCGGTCCTCACGGACCCAAGACTGTACCAGGTAAGCGTTGGTTCCAGCTCCGAAGGGAGCCTCGTCCATCCACTCGTGGCAGTAGTCGTCGTTCTCTCCACCGGCATCGACGCGGTTAGCCTCGCACAGCTCAGCGTTAATCACAGCGCCGACCGTGTAGGCAATCGTCGAGATGAATGCCGAGGACTGTGCGAACAGTGTGACCGAGAAAGAGGTCGCACTGTTGACAGTGAAACTTGCGCCGCCGTTGTCATCGTGGTTGCCATCGCCGTCGTTGCAGTCGAAGCTCTGCTCTAGGATCCAGCCTACGTGGCTGTCGGGCGAGCCGTAGCCAAGTACGCGGCACCATGAGTACACAACGTCAGATGCTTCCATCAAGTCACCGTTGCTGAAGTACACGTCATCTCTTAGATCGAACGTGTAGGTCAGACCGTCTTCGCTGACTGTGTAGCCAGTGGCGAGACGGGGTTCAATGATGGCGTTTCCACTTCCGTCTCCCGCGTAGCGGTAGAGCGTGTCGTAGACCTGCTCAATGACGTCACCAGATGCCGAGTCGTAAGCATCGTGGGGGTCGATGGTTGAGGCGTCGCCAATCGACATCTCAACTATCTCGCAAGGGTTGTTAGAACCCTGCTCACGGCACTTCCTGGACTTCTCTAACTCATAGAGGGCCGCAGAGAACTCCATTTCGCCAGCCGAGTAGGCTGCCATAATGGCTGCCTGTGCCATACCATAGTCACAAGAGCCGTCGTCATCTTCGGCCGCTGCGTTGTGGTTGTTAGCAGCCGGGTCCATACAGCCCATCACGGTTTCAGCGTAAGAACACGAGCCGTCGTCACGAGTGGCGGCGGAATCGTAGTTCGTAGCTGCCGCGTTGGTGCAGCCAAGAACTGGCTCCTCACCGGGCGCATACGTACATGTTCCGTCGTCTTCGTCGGCATCGGCATTGTAGTTGGTGGCATCCATGTAGGTGCATCCCAGTACAGCGTCGTCTCCGTCATCGTCATCCCCGCCGAGACACCCGGCAAGGGAAGACGCAATCATTAGCGTGCAAAGAAGTGTTGCTCTTAGCTTAGACTTCATACGTCGTGCGTGTTAGTATAGACTATTTAGTATCAATGCAATATGCGTCTCTAAACACCATTTGGACTAGTTTCAATGGTTTCATATTTTGATATTTAAGAATCAAGCTGCTGCTTGGCACACTCCTAGCAGGAATAGCAAGAATGGTGGACGTGCCGAGATTTGAACTCGGGGCCTCTTCCATGCCAAGGAAGCGCGCTTCCAAGCTGCGCCACACGCCCAGTGGCCGGGCCACCGACGACGGCCATTTAAGGAGAATGGGGCACGCTGTGGCGTGGTCGAGGACGGAAGAGGGGCGAGAGCAGCAAGCGGGCCTGAGCTGCCCGAGGGACTTCTTGACGAACTGAAGGAGTTACTCGGAGAGGACGATGCGCCGTTCCTGCGTCACCTTGGCAAGCACCTGACTATCGAGTGGCTCCCAGATGAGGAGAGTCGTCTTGGTATGACCAGATTCGAATTTGATCCCAACGAGCTGTTCAGACGACGTCGGCTGAGGGTCGCGCCGGGTGCTGTCACTATCGGCCTCAACCCTGTTCTTGCTGGAGACGAGATGCTGTTCCGCCACACTCTCGTACACGAGTTGCTGCATGCAGCGGGGATGGTCGAGCACGGTGGCAACCATGCCGATCTCGTCAAGCGGATCGCACCTGCACCTAGCCTGGCCAAGTCCCCTGTCCTCAGAAAACTGCGTCAGGATGTGCTCGACAGCCTTCCTGAGAGGCAGTGGATCTGCGGTAACTGCGGGCACACATGGGAGAGAGTCAGAGTCAGCGCCCCTACAAGATGCCCCAAGTGCGCGCGTCCATTCAGCACCAAATAGGGCAACTACCTTGAGTCGGAGCGGAGTGTGAGCTATGTGGATATTCCGACTACCCAAGATGAGGTGCTTGAGTTGCTCGTCGACTTCGGTCGCGAGACCTACCCTACTCTGATAGCTATCATCGCAATCGCTGTGTACTCCGGCTTCGTCTTCATGTTCTACCGGATTCTCGCCAAGAAGGACCTGTTGACTCTAGATCTGAGCAAGTATGCTGATGACTTCGGTGGCAAAGTCAAGAAGTATCTGAGGAGCGTGTTGTTCGTCATTCAATACGTCGTTGTCGTCCCCGTTTTGATAGCCTTTTGGACGCTGGTACTGGCGGTCATCCTGACTCTGCTCTCAGATAGTACCGACCACGCTCGCAACGCCCTCATCGCTACCTCAGTGGTCGGTGCTGTGCGGATTCTTGCGTACTGGACTGAGGATCTCTCGAAGGACGTTGCAAAGATGCTCCCCTTCGCTGTCCTCGGTGTCTATCTAGTCAGTTCGACCTCGGTCCAGTGGAGCGAGTTCCAAGAACTCCTAGAGAGTCTACCTGAACTAGCCAAGTCGTTCTTCAGCAGCCTCGTGCTGCTGGCAATCCTCGAGACCTTACTACGAATCGTCAGCACGTTGAGTAGAATCCGCGCCAAGCGCTGGAAGCGTAAGAAGATGCAGAAGGCAATCTCAAAGAAGACGGGGAGGAGTGTAGTCGACATCAGGGACGACATCAGGGACGACGGTTCCCTCAACATGAGCGCCGGTTCCGACGCCGATGAGATGCAGGAGGCGGTGGAAGAAGCAGTCGGAGAGTTACTTGAAGAGGGCTCTGATGAGGTGCAGGGTTCTTGAGCGGGAGTCCTGCGGGGATAACCGGGCGATTAGTGTAGTCTGGATATCATCCCGGCCTTCTAAGCCGGTGACACGGGTTCGAATCCTGTATCGCCCACCATCCCTCTACTGACGCCGCGAATCGCTCAAATAGGGAGAGCAGGTCGGCGACGCGCATGAAGAGAGGCTCCCGTGCATGGAAGAAGCAGGGGAAGCAGCGCTGGAAGTGGCGCAAGAAGAAGTTGCGGCGTCGAAAGGCCTCGCGTAAGCGCGCTAAGCAGTGAGTAGAATTGCCCTGTCCGGGGCAGAGTTCAAGGTTGGTGTGCATTTTGCACTGGTATGCGCTGGCTACGCGAGTACGGTGAGCAGGGTCGGCACCTTGAGACCGCCGCCCTGATTATCGTCATGCTGCTTACGCTGCTTTACTACGTCACGACAAGTGGTATCACGGAAGTCTCGCAGACCCAGGGGCATATCATCGGATCACAATACCTGCCTGACATCCTGCTGGCGCTGTTCAGAACGGCTGCCGCCGTGTTGGCTCTATTCACACTAATCAGTATCTGTATAGATGAAGAAGGCAGTGTGGTGCTACCGACATTCTACGATAGCAAACAGAGGGGCGAGGTTGTCCTTCTGGGCGCCCACAGACTGACTCCGTTCACGGCCTGGAGTTTTGTCGCATTAGGCCTTTACTTTACCATAGCAGCCGCGTCCTCATGGGTACACGTCCTCGGAGGAGAGGTTCCGGGTTGGGCTCTCGCATTAGCTTCGATAGCATTCGCCATCGCGTGCGGCACGGCACTATTAGTAACAGTAATCGTGACTTTCTATCTGATTCCTAATAATGCCGCCAAGGGATATGACGTCAGCAAGTATTTCGAGTGGCACGAGTCACTGATGCATAACGGGAACGTGATAATCCTAGGAGTGGAGCTTGTCCTAGGGGGCCTCGACATCACTCTTGGAATGGTGGCTTTTCCTCTGCTTTACGGGATAGTCTACCTCGGCTTCGCCAACGCGTACGCAGTGTTCGGCGGTGGGATCTACCTGTACGACTTCATCGACCCTCGCCTCAGAGGAGGGCCGGTCATCCATCTCATCCTGCTGCTCCTCATCTCCGGGTTCTACTGCGTAGCCCTCGCGCTCAACGCTCTAACCGATTGGAACGTGATTGCAGGAGCTTGTGGAGTTGCTGTAGGAACCTACTCTATTGTGAAGTTCAGAAAAACCTCAGAGTTCCGAGATCAGTCCGCTTAGAGCTGCTGCGGGATCATCTGCCTTGGTGACACCGCTTGCTAGCAGGACGCCAGTGGTTCCGAGTTCTATTGCCTTGGCCACATCAGCCCCGGTCTTGACGCCAGCCCCACACAGTATTTCGACCTCTTCGCTGACCTCACGAACTGCTGCAGCGGTGCCACTGACGATATCGGGGTCGGCGTTGGTCACCGAGGTATCTCCGCCAATGAGTTCGGGCGGTTCGACTGCCACGTAGTTCGGCACTAGGGCTGCCATGGCCATCGCCTCGTCGATGTCTGCAGCACACGCGCACACCTCGAAGCCCTCGGGAACTTGGTCAAGGAGCATTGCCACGTGCTCGATGCTGACCTTGTGCTCGGCGTGGTTAATCAGAGTCCCTGTAGCCCCTCTCTCGATAGCTGTCTCAGGGTGCAGCCATCCGGTATTGGAACCGAAACCAACTGGGTCGAGGTGCTGACACCAAACCTCAAGATCGGGTGCTGCTGCAACAACTGCAGCCAAATCCAGAGCGGACACAGCGGCAATCATCCGTGCATCGGTGTCGATTCCGGACATGACGCGCGCGAGTTCCTCGGCAGACGCGCCATGGGCGGTCTGGTAGGTCTTGAAATTGACAACGACCAAGCAGCCGCTCACGAAACGGCGAGCGGCGAGTTCCCTTTGACCGTGCCGGGGATTAGACAAAGGGCGGTTACGAATTCCTGCGGGCATGGCGGACCCACCCGAATGGACCGAGGGGGGGCTGAGTGGGCACTACGCGGACGGAGCAGGGGTCGGCTTGGGCTGGCTGGATAAGCCCAGCCGACACCAGTTCAGGTGGAAGTCGCTGAAGGGACCATGGATTACCGCTCGCAAGAGAATCTCAACAGGCATGGCTCTGACAGGAGTCTTCGAGGGTGCGATGCCAACTGACGTCTATGTCTCGACCTCTTCCTGGCTCGACCCGGTAAACCTGCCCCGGCTGAAGGATACCAGCCGCCCAACCCCCATACTGCTCGACCATATGGTGGTCTTCGACATCGACATGCGCCCGTTCTGCATAAGCAGACTCGAGCAGGCCCGCAAAGCCGCGTTGGGCCTGAGAAATTGGTTGCTGGAAAACACTGAGCTTGAGATTCAGCACGTTTCGTTCTCGGGGAGCAAAGGATTCCACCTAGTGGCCCACGACCCAGACAGGAGCGTGTTCGCAGAACCTAGCCCCACCAAGCGCGAGGAGGCTGTACGCGAACAACGCAAGACCTTGCTCGACAGCGTGATTGAAGCTGGTCATCCAGTCGACCCGGTAGTCACCGCCGATACTCGCCGCATCATCAGGCTGCCCGGTACTGTGCACGGTTCAACGGGCTGGGAATGTACGATACTCGAGGAGGGATGGCTCGAGTGCCCTGTAGCGGAGTGGGTCAATTCAATCCCTCGTCACCCGATGGCGGTCAGGCTGCCCGCCCGCCCACCGATTTCGCTGCCAAGACTCAGGCTGCCCGGAAGAAGGGAAAAACGGCCCCGAAAACAGGCTGACCATGGTCCAGAATACGCGAGCTTGGAGGTGAGCAGTCACGTGGCAGGTACCAAGGATCGTTCAGCAGTGGTGACTTGGCTGCCCAGTAAGTGGGGAGACGTGACGGAGTCCATCGAGAAGGCCCAGGTGGCATTCGATGCGATGGACATCGGACCGGTGGCCTATCTGCACGACGGGGAAAGGGGGCTTGCCATCGTGCCGCGGGCAATCCCGCGAGATTTTCTGATGGCCCGCCTGCCCCGCGCGGGACTGCACCAACTATCCCACGAAATTAGGCGGTTCGACCACTCATGGGTCAGAATCACTGGGAAGATGGATGATGATGGCTGGGAAGGTGAGCTTGAGCCCATCACCGTGCTCGGCTACGAGACCAGCGAGCGCTGCTTGCACCCGTGGTCGGCACCGCACCTCGAGTTGTGCAAGCGCCTCGGGTTGCCCATCAGACAGGGCGAGGGGGACGTTGCTGGAAACTCAGAGGCGTCCATCAGGGTCGCTGTCCGGGGTTGAGTTTATCGTCCGAGGTACCAACCCCGCATTGTCCCAAGGAAGGAGCCCGCGAGGGCAATGACTGCAGAATGCTACGCATTCACTTTGGCTAGTACCTCACCGACCCCGGCGCCGGGACAGCGCCGGGGTCATTCGAAGGAGTTGTGCTAGTTGACAGATGCCGCCGCAATCGAAGGCATATTCTACATCTGTTGGGCAATAATTTGGGGTTTGGTAAACTATCCGGTTCCGACAATTATCATCCTCGCCTTGTTCTGGTGGTTTTTCATCAAAAGCGAGTCTACCGCAGTGAAACCTCGGAAGCCTCGGAAGCCACTGGTTGATGCCTATAACAGACTGATTAATTCTGTTCTGGGTGGGGCAGTCGAATCTCGTGAAGATGGGATTCGCATATTGAATGAGTTTGGCGTGGCTAATCCGGAGCGTTTCTTCTCGAGCCCTTACGTAATCAAAACACTTGGACTCAAGGAGGAGCTTAGCAAGGAGCCCGAGACAGTGGGGGACGACTGGTGGGAAGAGGGATATTCTGGCGATGAGGGAGTAGTAAGTGATGCTAGTCCCAAGACGGTCGTTGAGATGGAGCCCTCACCCACTCCCTCGACGATAGAGGTGGGTTCTGAGGATGCGTGTGGAGAAGCGGGGTGCTCGACTGCCGTGACTGCCTTCGACTTTAGGTGCTTCACCTGCAGGAAGAGGTTTTGCCAGAGCCATGCTGGATCTTCGGTGCACTGTAGCAATTGCGAGTCTTGACTCACACGAAGACGCTCTTACTGTGGAAGTTGATTGATGGCGGAGAATACCCTGCTCTCTTAACGAGGTCAACCCGTTCCTTACCCGATTGGCTGTGCCCATAGACCACCTCTCCGGGACTGACCTTCAGATTCCAGTATCTCTGGAATACTGCGACCCTCTCCTTGTTCCTAGACATCAGCTTGGGTACAGCGTGAAACATGACTAACTCATTCTTCGTACCCCTGAAGTACTTGGCCAGTACTTCGGGAAGCAGGTTGCTCAGCCAGTTATCGGTGATGTACTTGACATCTCTCGATATTATGTAACGTGGGTTGTCGAGCGGCCCCAAAACCTCTTGCATCGCCTTGGCGAAGATCTCCGAGTCCTCCTCTGAGGGGCCTTCTAAATAGGTCCTGACCCATCCTCCCGAACGGCTCCCACCTGCTACTCTTGATGCAACAGGACTAATCTCTCCGACCTCCATCAACGATGAGGCGACGGCGTCTGCAATCGCCATGATCAATGACTCGTCAGTCCACTGGGCAGAACCTATGTTCCTCGCAGGAGGAAATCCTTGTGCGAATCCTTCCGTCTTCATCTCCAATGCTTCCTTCGGGACCGCATTGAAGGGCACCCCAACATTCCACAGATCCCTGGAACGAGGCCTATTCCTCGCCCTCCTAATCATATCCTCGTTGAAGACCGCTAGATTCTCCGATATCCCCTCTGGGCGAACTTCGGTGAAGGCCGCGTGGACATGTCCCACGCCCTTCTCTATGGCCCCATCATCGCAGACGCCATACAACTGCCTGTGCTTCTGCTTGAATCGGTCATAGTCATCGAACCCCTTACTGAACTCCTCTGCCAAACAGACGATGTCCCAGTTGTTTGCGACCTTCTCGGGCCATTCCTTGTCCAGCCTGAAGGACCTCCCCCTCAGTTGGTTGATGCTCATGCTTGTTGTCACCGTGGTCAGGTCAATCAGGACGTTAATCCGACTGGCATCCCAACCCTCGCCGAGCAAGCCCCTAGTCCCGACGATGCATTTGGTGATTCCTTCTTGGAAGAGTTCGGTAATCATCATCGTGTAATATCGCGGCTGCCAATGCTCACCACTCCCACGGATTTCCATGAAGCCATCACGTTCGATGTAATCGAATTTGATGTCAAGATTGCGCTCCTCTACCCATTGCTCAAATCTGGGAAATATCCTCTCCAAGAGGTCGTCATCCACAAGCACGGTGGAACCGGTCATCAGAACGGGATCCAGAATGTCAGTCGAATCGGACTCAAGAATGGCCCGATAGGCCGCTACAGCCCCTCCTGCGCCCTTGTCTAGCACACCTTCGACGATAGCGGTTGCCGAGGTCTTCTCGAAATCCGTCACTACAACTGCCCTGATGTCAGACCCTAGTGCCTGCATCTCGGCATTGAGGACATCCCTGAGGGCATCGTACTTCGCATTGGCGTATGCCATCACTCTGCCAACCGGAGAGGCGCATGCTCTAGCCCCGGACTCAGTGATTTGGACTCCCAGCATCCTGAGCTTCTGCTTGGCGTCATCGGCGAGAGCGTGGTCCTTCTTGCTCTTCGAGCGCATCAAGCCGTTCCTGATGTACCTGTCAAGCAGAGGAATCATGTCATGCTGGTTCCACTGCTCAATACCTAACTCGATTGGGGCCGGGACCCCAGGAGGTAGGCTGAGTCCCTTGTAAGATAGATAGAGCGGAGCCAGTCGAGATAGAGTAGGGTCCCTTCTGCTGAAGGAGCCCCAATCCTTGGCAGATCCGCTTGGGAGGAGGAGTTCGTCCAAGGTCTGAGCTAGCCAGATTTCCAGAGGAGGAGTTCGTCCTTTCTCTTCTTTATCGGAGCCCAAGCTAATCTGGCTGACTAGTTTGTTGAATTCGTCATCTACATTGGCGATGTATCTCAATTCGTCCTGAGTCGGGCGCACGAAGTAGGCGAGATCCTGATATGGAGCCAGATTACCATCACGGACCAAAGCAGGAACCGGTACCTCATAGTCGACTTCGCCGAAGAACTCTGAGTACATATCTGCGGACGATGCACTGGCAGAATCAATATCCGGAGGGGTCGCTGTGAGCCCGAGTATCACGGGGTCTCCAAATAATTCCCTCATCTCAACTAGGACCCTGCCCCAGTGCTCCATCAGATGATGGCACTCGTCTAGGATAATCAGACCGATGCCCACCTCCGATAATCTCCTGAGATTCTCCTTCGATGACTCGTGGAGTATCCACAGTGCATTGCCGTGCTGAGCTAAATCATCTCGAACCTTCTTGCGGTAGAATCCCAATCTCTCCGAGTAGTACTCCGAGTTCTTGTCCTGAAGATCGACAATCCAGGCCATCGCAGACTCTGCATCCTCAGCTTGGCAGGTTCCAGTGTTGTCCGGCTCCATCAGCTTGGCCTTCCAGATATCGATTGCCGCCTCGTCCAAATTATCGCCTCCCTTGGATGGCATTGTCACCGATTGGTAGGTCAGTGAGGTCAGGATTCCAGGGTCCTTCGGATTGGTCCCAATATCGGCTTCCCTGCCATCCAGCTCGAAGAGTTCCTTCGCACGCGCAATCCATTGTGCTTGGATGGCAGAATTTGGACTGAGGACCAGAGTGGGTTTCCTAATCAAGTCGGACCAGACGTACAGGCCGAGGACTGTCTTGCCAGAGCCGGGCGGCGCCACAATCAGGAGTTTCTTCTCTCCGGTCGAGAGTTGGTTTTCGATTATCTGCGATGAGGCTACTTGCGAAGGACGCAATTTGCCCGAAAAACCGATGTTGCCGAAGCCGGGCATCCTACTGGCCTCAATCGGTCCGGTATTTGCGGTTTTTCCCGGCCTAAACAGACGCACCGTGGCCTATCACAAGACCAGAATAATTCGAGTCAGGGCCTACATTGGCACCCTGGCCCACTAGACAACCATCTAGTCGGGCCCCTGTCCCTATGTTCACCCCCGACAAGACGACGCAATCGGACAGCGAAGCGCCCTCCGCGATGTTGCATCCCGGACCGATAGAGGAGGAGTGTACCGTGCCGAAGCAGTTGGAGTCTTCTCCGAACCATGAATCGCCCTCAACACGGCCGCTGTCGTAGCGGCCGTTTGCTATGCATACCTGTGCGGCCTCGATGAACGAGTCTGGAGTGCCGGCATCGACGAAGTAGCCGGTGAACGCGAGGCCGGCCATCCCTCCTGCCTCGGCGAGACCGGGGAAGACCTCGCGCTCCATGCTGTGCTTGTCACTGGAAAGATTACTCAACACGTCACGCTCGATTAGATAGCACCCTGCGTTGATTAGATTGGAGAACTCTGTGCCCGGCTCCGGTTTCTCTTGGAACCTACCAATCATGCCCGACTCGTCGAGATCGCAGACCCCGAAGCGACTCGGGTCCTCGACCTCCCAAAGGGACAGCGTGACCTTGGCGCCTGTTGCCGTATGATGAGCGGCCAGAGCGGCCACATCAACGCTTGAGATTAGGTCCCCATTGAGCACGAGAACTGGGCCATCTCCGCTGAGGTGCTGCCGCGCCAACGCCACCGCACCGCCCGTTCCCATGGCCTCTTGCTCGATTGATAATACGACATCATAGGGCATGCTCGAGCCTTCGAAGAAAGATTCCATCTCGTCGATTCCATATCCAGCAGCGACCACTACTCTGTTGACCATCTCTGGAGGAACTGCCTCAACCACCCGCTCCAGCAGGGTCTTGTCGAGAAGCGGTAGCAGCGGCTTGGCCCGTCCCTCTGTCCACGGTCGCAGCCTTGTGCCGAAGCCCCCGGCCAGAACTATGACGTCCATACCCTGTCGGGCGTGTGGCCGCGTTTGAGCGCTTCGCGTCCGCGCCACACACGGCGTGCATGCGCATCGTTGAAAGATGGCGCGGGGGTCGCCGGGTCGTGAATATCCACGAGTATCAGGGCAAAGCCCTGTTCAGGGAGTCAGGTATCGCAGTTCAGGACGGTGTTCACTGCACCAGCGTCGAGCAAGCCCTCGCAGCCTATGATTCGCTGAGCTCTAAGGTAGTCGCAGTCAAGAGTCAGATTCACGCCGGTGGCAGGGGCAAAGGCAGCCTGTACTCTCCGGACACTGGCGAGTTGGTGATGGAGGGCGGTGTGAAGATCGCGTTCTCTCGCAAGGAGGTCGAGAACTACGCCTCAAACATTCTCGGACACAGACTAGTCACCAAGCAGACTGGACCCGCTGGCAAGATGGTCAACAACCTGTATATCGAGGCTGGCTGTGCCATCGCCCACGAGTACTACCTCGCCCTACTGGTCGACCGGGAGGCTGACTCTGTCCTGATCATGGTATCGACTGAGGGCGGCATGGATATCGAGGAAGTGGCAGAGAACACTCCCGAGGCTATCCACAAGGCCTGGGTGGATCCTAGAGAGGGCCTGCAGGACGAGCAGAAGGACTCCCTCGCTGACTCACTGGGACTTACAGGATCGGCCCACGACTCCTTCGTCGAGATGATTGGTCAACTAGAGGGGATGTTCGTCGAGCGAGACTGCTCCATGATTGAGATCAACCCACTCGTCCGAACCGAGGGTGGCATCATGGTCGCGTTGGACTCGAAGGTCAGCTTCGATGACAATGCATCGTTCAGGCACCCTTGGAGGGATGAATTACGTGACCTCTCCGAGGAAGAGGAGGTTGAGGTCAGGGCGAATCAGTCCGGCCTATCCTATGTCAAACTCGACGGCAACATCGGCTGCTTGGTCAACGGCGCTGGCCTCGCGATGGCCTCGATGGATGTCATCAAACTGTATGGCGGTGAGCCAGCGAACTTCCTCGATATTGGCGGCGGAGCCAACAAGGAGTCTATCACAACCGCCTTTGGCATCATCCTCGAAGACCCCAATGTCGAGGGAATCCTCGTCAACATCTTCGGCGGTATCATCCGCTGCGATATGGTCGCTCGCAGCATCATAAACGCCTCTAGGGAGATTGGCCTTGAGGTCCCGCTTGTGGTCAGGTTCTCCGGAACCAATCACAAGGAGGGCAAGGAAGTTCTCGAGTCGAGCGACCTGGCCGTCATCACGACCAGTACCCTCGCTGAGGGTGCTGAGGCAATAGTCGGTGCAATCGGAGGTGGGAACTAATGAGCATCTGGGTCCATGAGGATAGCAAGGTGCTCGTGCAGGGTATCACCGGCAGTCAAGGAACCTTTCACGCCACTCGGATGATCGAGTACGGCACCGATATCGTCGGCGGAGTCACTCCGGGAAAGGGCGGCCAGACAGTGGACCTACCCGGTCGCTCAGTCCCCGTCTACGACAGTATGGCCGAGGCAGTCTTGGATACTGGCGCTGACGTCAGCGTGATTTACGTGCCAGCTAGATTCGCCGCTTCAGCCATCATCGAAGCCGCCGAGGCCTTCCATGAGCTCAACGAAGGCGGCGTAATCGTATGCATCACAGAGGGCATTCCAACCCTAGACATGGTACGCTCGATTGGCCACATCGCTGACAAACCTGGAGTCCGACTGATTGGCCCCAACTGCCCAGGAATAATCACACCTGGGGATCAAGGTGGTTGCAAGGTTGGCATCATGCCGGGGTACATCCACGCCAAGGGCAGGATAGGAATCATCTCCAAGTCAGGCACGTTGACCTACGAGGCTGTGGCTCAGACAATGAGCATAGGTGAGGGGCAGACCACTTGCATCGGCATCGGTGGCGATCCGGTCAGCGGGACCGGTTTCATCGACTGCCTAGCCGCCTTCGAAGAGGATTCGGACACAGAGGCAGTGGTTCTGATTGGTGAGATTGGCGGCACCGCCGAGGAGGATGCGGCCGCATGGGCTGCGGATAATTTCAGCAAACCCATCGTGGGTTTCGTCGCCGGTGCCACTGCGCCTCCGGGCAAGAGAATGGGGCACGCAGGGGCCATCATCTCAGGTGGAAAAGGAACTGCAGAGGAGAAGTTCACAGCCTTCGAAGCAGCCGGCATCCACATCGCCAGAGACCCGTCTGCCATCGGAGAGGTTTTGCTCGGGGTGCTTATCGAAGCAGGACTGCGAGAGTCTTAGATGAGGGACTGACTGAGTTGAACCGAGGGATTGCCATGGCAGACCTACTGGACACGGAGTTGGATGCAATACTAGAGGGCACCTCGCGCTCCTTCTATCTCAGTCTCAAGGAGTTGCCTTCAGGCGTCCGCTCACAAATCGGTCTGCTCTACCTTCTGGCCCGGACCTCCGACACCATAGCAGACTCAGAGAGAGGATCTGCTGAGAGTAGGTTCGTAGCACTGGAACAGTACAATGAGTACGCGCAGGGCCGCTCGGACTTGCTGCCAGACCTCTCAGAGCTCGCTCGTCTACAGAGAATCGATTCCGAGAGGAAGTTGCTGGAGAGCATGCCAGCCACAGTGGCGTGTATCGACCGGCTCTCCGACTCCGACCAGCTCCATATCCGCCGCTGTCTCGATGTTATCGTGGGAGGGCAGAGCCTTGACCTGCAGCGTTTCTTCGGTGCAACAGAGGAAAAGGTGGTCTCCCTGTCAGAGGATACTGAACTGGACGACTACGCATACAGGGTCGCAGGTAGCGTAGGGGAGTTCTGGACTAGGATGACCCTCGACCATCTGTTCGATACTGATGCCGAGACCGAGGCGGATCTTTTCGAGAAGGGCGTTCGCTTCGGCAAGGCCCTGCAGTTGATTAACATCCTACGAGACATCCCTGTAGACTTACGAATGGGACGCTGTTACATCCCAAGCAGTTCACTGTCGGCTCACGGCTTGGATTCCTACGACCTTCTAGACAAGGGCAACATGGAGCGTTTCAGACCGCTATTCGACTCTTACATCGACGTAGCCGAATCCCATCTCGATGCAGCCGTGAGTTACATCGGAATGCTTCCGCACAGCCAGTTTCGACTTCGTGGGTCCTGCATGCTGCCCGTACTTATCGGGCAGCGTACCCTGAAACTCCTGAGAGGAAGTAACGTGCTTGATGAGAGCAGCAGAATCAAAATCACCAGATCGGATATCAAAGCACTTCTGAAGAGGGTTGCTTTTGCAATTCCCTTTGCCAAGAGTAGCAAGACGCTACTCAACGAGTATCGCAATGCCTGAGGCAGTTGAGGAAAACGTTTCACTGCGGCCCTTAGGGCCGCATGACGCGTGGTCCGCGCGCACGAGGGAGAGGTTCAAAGGCAGGCTGCAATCGCTCGACTCGGGAATAGCATGACTCAGCGTCAGGATTCAGATTCGGCCACAACAGCCGAATACGGCGCCGGGCAGAGCATATCCCTGTACGAGGCCGATGAGCCAGCAAGAGGTATCGAGAGGGTGCGTTCGACTGTCAGCCTGACCAAGGAGGCAGCCCGTGCAATCAGCATCACCGCCCTTGAGGCAGTGAGGGAGGGGGCCATATTCATGGGAGTTATCGGATCTCGTGGCGAGTTAGTCAATCCATTCAGACACATCGACGCGGCAATATGGACCGAACCGGATGTTCCTGACGAGATGACGGAGACTGCTTACGACTACTGTGAGGAACTCACTAGGAGAGAGGCGGGCAACTTTTACCACTCGTTCAAGTATCTGCCAAATCTTGAGCGGCGGGCCATAATGGCCTACTATGCGTTCTGCCGACGTGCTGACGACATCGCCGACGGAGACTACGTGGATGTATTCCCAGGCGGCTCATCGGACGAGCCTGAGTCGGTTGACTACAGGTCCAAGATCGAACTGCTCAGTCCGGGCAGGCCGGTCGTAGACAGATCGGCCTACAACGACAAGATGTCACAGTTGTTCTATTACAGAAAGAAACTCTCCACTGCATACGGCGAGATTACCTCAACTGATCCCATTTTTATGGCGATGAAAGACACCGTCGAGACCTTTGGAATCCATCGGCAGTTGCTGGACGACATGGTCAGCGGGATGGAAGATGACTTCCATCGCAACCGCTACCAGACCTTCGAGGACCTCTACTCATATTGCTACCGGGTCGCCTCTACTGTCGGCCTCGTGTGCATCGAGATCTACGGCTACGACGACCAGCGGGCCCGTGAGTATGCTGAGTCATGGGGGGTCTTCATGCAACTTACCAACATCCTACGTGACGTCGCCGAGGATGCCGAGCGCGACAGGATCTACTTGCCTCTCGACGACCTTGCCCGATTCGGCATCACCGAAGATGATGTGAAGAGCGGTAAGGAGCTACTCAAGCACCCCGGATGGAAGCCTTTCGTAGATGAGTACATCGAGAGGTGCGACGGGTACCGCGAAAAGGCGTTCAAACTATTTCCTATGCTTGACAGATCATCTCGCTATTCCCCTGCTGCAATGGCGACATTCTACCAGTCCATCCTCAAGAAGATTCAGAAGAAGAATGGTGATGTCTTCACCGAAAGAATCCAACTCAGCAAGACCGAGAAGATGGTCTTCGCCGCGTACGTGTACGTGCGCTACCGCTTCCTCGTACTCTGAGGAGAAGCGGCTGCCTATGGCAAGCCACACAGAAGAAGTATTGAGCGATTCGCAACGGGGAAAGAAGCATGAGGGTAGCAGTTCTGTTGGAGGATCGTTGCCAACCGAAGAAGTGCAACGCCGAATGTTGGGCATTCTGCCCGCCGGTGCGCAACGGCATCGAATGCATTGTCCTTGACGACTCCAGCGGCAAGCCGCTGGTCTCGGAGGCCCTGTGCATAGGTTGCGGCATTTGCGTTGTCAAGTGTCCATTCGACGCCCTCATTATCACCAATCTGCCCGAAGAACTCGACGGTGAGATGACACATCGCTACGGCGAGAACGGTTTTCGTCTGTTCAGGTTGCCCGCTCCCCGCGAGGAGCAGGTGGTAGGAATTCTAGGCCCCAACGGGATGGGGAAATCGACCGCAGTAAACCTACTCGCCGGAACCATCCAGCCCAATCTAGGTGACTGGACTGTGAACTCTCGAGACTGGTCCGAGGTTCTCGAATCGTTTCCACGCGGAGAATTGCGCGATTACCTTGGAATGGTCGCTGAAGAGGGGGTGTCAATCGCTGTCAAGCCACAGTACATCGACAAACTGCCGAAGATCTTTGAAGGTACTGTGCGCGAGCTGCTCGAGAAGGTGGATGACCGTGGTGAGTTGGTCGATTACACAACCCTACTAGCGATTAATCACGTGCTCGACCGTAAGCTCGGCGCTCTGTCGGGCGGGGAACTACAACGCGTGGCACTATGCGCCACTCTTCTCAAGGAGGCTGATGTCTACTTCTTTGACGAGCCGTCCTCGTATCTCGACATCCACGAGAGGATAAGGATGGTTAGAATTATTCAGAATCTGGCCGAGCGCGGCAAGCGTGTCCTAGTCGTTGAGCACGACCTAGCAATCCTCGATGTGTTGTGTGACCTGCTGCACGTGGTTTACGGTGAGCGCGCAGCTTACGGAATCTTCACCCCCCCACGTTCGACGCGCACTGCAATCAACGCCTATCTAGACGGTTTTCTTCCTGAAGAGAACATCAGGATTCGTGAGAAGCCGATACAGTTCCTACGTGGCCGTACTAGGGGAGAGGGGGTCGGCGCGCCGATTCTGAAATGGGGCGGCATCGAGAAGACGCTTGGCGATTTCCACCTCAAGACTGGAGAGGGCGAGGTCAAGTCAGCCGAGGTGGTAGGTGTCGTAGGCCCCAACGCCACCGGGAAGACCACGATGGTCAGAATCATCGCTGGAGAGATGGACCCTGACGAAGGATGGTGCACAATGGATGCCAAGGTATCCTACAAGCCCCAGCACGTCAGCGCCGACTTCGACGGGACTGTTCAAGACTGGCTCGACACCGAACTGGGCAACAAGTGGCGCACTGGGGAGTTCCACACACAGGTAGTTCGAACTCTGCAGGTCGACAAGATGCTGGAGTTACAGGCCAAGAAACTCTCCGGTGGTGAGCTCCAGGCAGTAAGCATCACCATCTGCCTCGGTAAGGAGGCGGACCTATACTTACTCGACGAGCCGAGCGCGCACCTAGATGCCAACGCTAGGATGGAGACAGCCAAGGCTATCCGCAGGACCATGGAGAGCAACGAGAAGGCCGCCATGGTAATTGACCATGACATCTACTTCATCGACATCGTCAGTGACTCTCTTCTGGTTTTCGATGGTGAGGGCGGCAGTAACGGCAACGCCGTTGGCCCTCTCAGTCTACGCAGGGGGATGAACCGCTTCTTGTCTGACGTGGACGTCACCTTCCGTCGTGACCATGACTCCCACAGACCCCGGATTAACAAACCTGGGAGTGTCAAGGACCGAGAACAGAAGGCCAAGGGAGAGTACTTCTATGCTGAATAGAATACCATTGGATTATTGAATGGGCCACAGGACGCGATAGCGTGACAGACGACGCTGGCGACGAGGCTGTCGAGCAGGACGAAGAGTCCGACCCGATTGAGGATCTGGGAGCCAGAGTAGCAGAACTCGAGAAAGAGCTCCAGTACTCCGCTGCAGAGATGGTCAATGTGAGACAGAGGGCCGCAAGGGAGCGGTCCGAGGCGATGCGTTACGGAGGGATGTCGATGGCGCTGAGGATGCTTCCTCTTGTTGACAGTCTCGAGAAGGCCCTAGAAGCTACTAACGGAGATGATTCAGATGCCCTCAGCGAAGGGGTCAGACTCACTCTCGGGGGAGCCAAGGCGGCTCTGGAGGCCGAAGGAGTGAGCCAAATCGAGGTCGAATCTGCATTCGACCCCACGATGATGGAGGCGATTGCAACAGTTCCAGTCCCAGAGGGCAGCGAGCCGGGTAGCGTCATCGAAGTTATCGAGGTCGGTTACATGTACCATGACCGTGTCCTCCGCGCTGCTAGAGTGATAGTGGCCGAGGGTGAGTGATGCCGGACAGTGGAGTGATTGACCCCGATATCAAGAAGGCGCGGACGCTTCCCTCGCGTTACTACACCAATGAGGAAGTTTTCTCAGAAATAGTAGGTGGATTCGCGGATTGCTGGCACTTCGCTGCTCACGAGAGTCAATTGGGAAAGCACAACGTTCTCCCTCTCGAACACATGGAGAGTCTAGTGGGCGAACCAATGCTGCTCGCCCATGATAATGCTGTCAGGTGTCTTTCCAACGTCTGTACCCATCGCGGGATGCTGGTGGCCACTGAGGCGTGCAATGCCTCGACTCTTCGCTGTGGTTACCACGGCCGCACATTCGGTTTAGACGGTTGCTTTCGAAACATGCCAGAGTTCGATGAGGTGGAGGATTTTCCCAGCCCTTCAGACAATCTCGCTGCTTTCGCCCTGAAGCGCTGGAAGGGGCTTCTCTTTGCTGGGACCAAACCGAACCGCTTCGAAGATTGCCTTGAAGAACTGGAGTCGCGGATTGGATGGATGCCCATTGAGTCATTCCAGCATGACCCTTCGCGCCACCGCTCGTACGACATCGATGCGAATTGGGCACTCTATGTTGACAACTACCTCGAGGGATTTCACATTCCTTACGTCCACGGTGATTTGCATGAGGAGCTTGACTATGACTCATACCGGACTGAGCTTTTTGAGGGAGGTGTTCTGCAGATTGGCATCGCCCGCAGTAACGAGTCATGCTTCGAACTGCCCGATTCATCGCCCGACCATGGGCAGCGAATTGCAGCCTACTACTACTGGCTCTACCCTGGTGTGATGCTGAACTTCTACCCATGGGGGCTGTCTGTCAATATCATCACCCCCCTCTCAGTAGACCGCACCAGAATAGTCTACCACGGCTTTGTATGGGATTCTTCGAAGCTCGGAATGGGAGCAGGGGGGGATCTTGACAAGGTAGAGGGCGAGGATCAGGGAATCGTCGAGGCCACACAGAGAGGAGTGGCAGCAGGAGTGTATGATAGGGGGCGATATTCCCCTACAAAAGAGACGGGGGTTCACCACTTCCACAGGATACTCGCATCCTAACGATAGTTCATAACTACTCAGAGCCTCACAAAGGAAGATGAATGGCAACTCTAAGTCTAGAATAGCGATTTTACTTGTGATTTCCATGCTGCTGTCCGGCTGCACTGGAGGAGAGATTGAGGAGGAGCCTGAAGAGATTGCAGGTTGCATGGACCAGTCTGCGGAGAACTACAACCCAGATGCGACTGTGTCCGACAGATCCTGCGTCTACCCCGAACCGGAACCGGAACCCGATGTGAGACTGACCTCGCAGTCAGAATTCTGCGATGATACCAATCCGCACCACTGTATGCTTCCCTTTCCGGCACCTGCTTTCCTTGTAGACGACGAAACTATGGCAACGGGTTACAGATTGCATATACCGGGTGAGGCGATTCCCGATTCAGGTTCAGGGCCAACTGATGAGTTCCACATGCTCAACAGATTGGACGGCTACAGTCCCTCCACTCAGATATTCACCACATTCGATTCTACTCCAGACGTTTCCGGCATGGCTGGCCAGTACAGTATCGCAGAATCCCTCGACTCAGCGCACAGCACTTTGCTGATGAACCTCGATACGGGAGAGCTCCTACCGCACTGGGTCGAAATTGACATGAGGAGCCAAGATGACGAGCCGACCTTCGTTTATGTCCGCCCGATTAGCGGTCTCGACCACGATGCATCCTATGGCGTTGCGTACCGAAATCTAGTAGATTCAGAGGGCATTTCGATTGAGGGTTCTGATGCTTTTGTCGCACTAAGGGACGGCCTGACCACCGACTCACCACAAATTGAGTCACAGCGAGACCAGTACGAAGGGCTGTTTGATGCCCTAGGCGACGCGGGCGCAGAAAGGACGAGTCTGCAGGCTGCGTGGTTCTTCCACACCGCTTCAACAGCTTCCATCCTGCAAGATATGGTCTCTATGCGTGATGATGCATCTCAGAGGCTTGGAGACGAGGGAATACGCTGCAACATCACCGAGGTCGTCGAAAACTACGGCGAGGACAATTCCACTTTCCGACTTATCCGAGGGACATTCAGTACCCCTCAATACATGGAGTCAGACTACCCTCCTGCAGAGATGCGGAGAGATTCAAGCGGTGCCCCTGAATTTATCGATGTCAGAGAAGTGGTCTTCACTATACTCATCCCGCAGGTTCTTGCTGATGAGGGACGTTCGGGACTCCTGACTGTCCTGGGTCACGGATTCATGGGCGACGGTGATGGGATGGCCGGTGGGAGTCGGGAATTCGCCAATCTTACTGGGAGAGTAATGTTAGCGACTGATTGGAAGGGGTGGAGTTCTGATGGCGATTTCGATGCTCTGACCTACTCGCTGATTAATGTCGAGTACTTCCAGCACCAGCACGAGCGTCATATGCAGTCCATCGTCAACAACCTAGCCATGATTAGAACATTTACTGGTGTGTGTGCTGACCTTCAAGAGTTCGTCCACGAAGGCATCAATTTAGTAGATGGATCAAATGTTGATTATTGGGGAATATCGTTTGGAGGTCTGCGTGGGCCCGCTCTGATGAGCATGGTTCCCGAAGTAGATCGCGGGGTACTTTGGGTTGGAGGCTCATCTTTCTCTCAGCAGATAGAGAGGTCAACTCACTACATCACCTTCGAGATGCTCTTTGCCGAGAGCATAGCATACCCTTCTAGGAACGATAGGGGAATCATGATTGCTGCACTGCAATCAATATGGGATTCCCTAGATGCTGAGACTTTCTTGCCATACCACGAGAATGGTCTCGAGGGATTGATTCAACCGTTCCAAATGCTCTACATCACCTCGATGAACGATTTCCAAGTATCGACTTTGAGTTGCGACCGGGCTGTTAGAACGGCAGGAATCTCGAACCTGCAATCCTCTCCTTGGCACCCTTGGGGAGTACAGTTGGAAAGCGGACCAATCGAGGGATCGGGGGTCGTGTACTTCGATGGAGGTTTCCCCGAGGTCCCAATCGGCAATCTAGCTGGATCATTGGACTACCACTCTAATGCCCATGGACAGATTTTAGGAGTTCCTGAGGCCTACAACATGGCCTTTGAGTATCTTGACTCAGGGATTATCATCGACACGTGCAACGACTCGTGTACCTTTGAAGGCGTCTGGTGATTAGCCAACCGGTTCACCGCCTTCGCCGAGGAAGGCGAGGCGCCTCAATGCATTGCAACTGATGAGATGTTCGACAACCACTAACGGAATAGAGTGTGATAAGACACTGCGCACTGCTTCCTCATCATCCACGGTCGACATCATCCTCGCTGTCTCCCTGACTCGCCATCCCTCGAAGCTGTCTCGCTGCTCTAGTGACGTCATTACGACGGGCCAACCAGCAGTCTCGTAGAGCTCTGCTGAAGGGATGTCGCTGGTGAAGAAGACGCCGGCTGCTCCGTGATACATTTCAGCGTGAACTACCCAGTTAGGCGGATCCTCGATATCCGGAACCGAGACTATGCTAACATCAACAATACCCTCTGCCTCCAACCATGTATTGAGCATTGCAATTCTCTCTGCTGAACTCCACGGGTTTTCCATTGACTCTGGCCTGTTAGAAGATCCTATCACGATGATAAGTGGCATCTCTGAAGCATTGAGTCTGCGCCACTCCTCGGCGGCCTTGATTAATAGTGCATGACCGTGGTGAAACGGCTGGAATCGTCCTAGAACTACTAGGCTAGGATCTGGCGGCGATACCGGTGGCTCCGGGTGCATGGGAAGATCTGTCATGCTGCCACCCCCCTCACCTCGCCCAGACTCTGAGAGTCAAGATTCCAAAGTCCCGGCTCTAGGAACTCTCTGCCGATTAGCATAGACAGTCCCTCACTGCGTACCCTGTAAAGAAAGTCAAACAGCGATTCGCTGGCACTGCGGTGGGACTCCATGGTAGGCAATATACGAGGATCCTCAGAAGGCTCCATCGTCTCGCCGAAACCCTGTCGACGTGACATCCAGTCAAGCACCACTGACTCCGAGTAAGATACCCTATCTATTCTAGATAGAGACTCAGAGAACTCTGACCAAACCTGCTGCTTCAGAAACTCCTCCCTAGATAGATTTCTGCCTAGAAGCGGCTCGATGTACAGAAACAGTCTGGCATCCCAGCAACTCCACTCTCCGAACGAGCACCAGCGTGCTAGTGCTAGTGCCAGTTCGCAGGACGATTTGGAATCCAATCCCTGCTCAGCGAGTGGCTTGGAAAGGTCCAGATTGTCCTTTGTATCCGACCACTCCATCACATCTCCCTCGATATCGACATCGAAGCTCCTGTGGAAGCGCGCATCCAGTTCTGGTCGTAGCGCCCTGAGGGCACGACCTTTCATGCCATGTAGCAGTTCACCGAGAGGCTTCGAACATAGGCTATCAAAGCCCTCTCGATCGACTAGAAGGAGGATGATATCGGCCAAAGTACTCGCCCCATACACACCACTCGGTGGTACGCAAAGAACCCTCGCTCGCCTACGGCGAGCGCTGAAGCGCCACCGGATTCAAGAACCCGGGGCGAGGCGTGGGTGGCGTCCGAATGGGCGCTGGAGGGATTGTACTGGCCACTATAGAGGAACAGATTAAGTCTCTCGAGGATGAGATTAGCAAGACCAAGTACAACAAGGCTACTCAAGGCCACATTGGCAAGCTCAAGGCAAAAATCGCCGCTCTCAAGGCCCGCAAGGAGAAAGCCCAAGCGCATGCCAAGTCCAGTGGTGGCGGGCCGGGTTTCGAGGTCAAGAAATCAGGCGACGCGTCGGTCGCACTGGTCGGCTTCCCGAGCGTCGGTAAGTCAAGTCTAATCTCCCAGTTGACAGATGCAGAATCGAATATCGGAGACTTTGCATTCACCACACTGACCTGCATCCCTGGATTGATGGAGCACCGGGGGGCTAAGATCCAGATTCTCGATTTGCCTGGGCTGATCAAGGGGGCGGCTGAAGGGAAAGGCAGGGGACGCGAGATCCTCAATGTGATTCGCAGCACAGACATGGTACTGTATGTGATGGATCCCTTCCAGAAGTCGCACTTCGAGATACTGGACCAAGAGCTATGGAAGTCAGGAATGAGGCTCAACCAACAGCCGCCACAGGTCTTCATCACGAGGACGGAGCGGGGAGGAATAGTCGTGCGGTCGACTCTTGAGCAGACCAATCTGACCGAACAAGAGATTCGGGAGATAGTCCGCAGCTTTGGAATCGTCTCTGCAACGGTTACTCTGCGCACCGATGTAACCGACGACCACATCGTCGACACATTGGCTGGGAGTCGCGTCTACAGTCGCGCAGTCGTGGTCCTCAACAAGATCGACCTAGCTACCGAGAACGACCTTGAAAGATCCAGATCGAGGTTGCCGGAGGGCTGGCCGGTGCTAGAGGTCTCAGCGAAGACAGGTGAGGGAATCGACCAGATGAAGGACTTCATCTTCGATAATTTGCACTTCATGTCGATATACCTCAAACCGCAGGGCCAAGAGGCGGACCTAATCGAGCCTCTGATAGTCAAGGACACCTCAACGGTTCGCGATATCTGCACCAAGTTGCACCGTGATTTCGTCCGCAAGTTCCGGTACGCCAGAGTCAAGGGTCCGAGTGCAAAGTTCGACTGGCAGAGAGTCGGATTGGACCATGTCCTCAAGGACGACGATCTACTGACAATCATCACGCGGAAATGAATCCGCGAGACTAGTCTGCGTTGCGATGTATTCAGGAACAGGACGCCTACCCACAGCATGGCCGAGGGCTCAGCCGATGTACTACCTCGTGCCGCCGTTCGCGGGCTCATCGAGCATATGACTCGCAGACTGTATCTGCTCGTGGCAGTATTCATGATCGGACTCATCGGTGGCTACCCCGCCGCTGGTGATGCCATAGAGTGGCTCCTGCAGGCCGATGGATACCTGCCTGACGGTGTGCAGGTGATCATTTTGCAACCGATGGAGGTTGTACTATTGAGACTCAGGATTGCAGCAAATCTCGGCATTGCACTCGTGGTCCTAGCGATTCTCTGCGACATGGGTTGGAACGGTCGCAAAATCCTATCTGATGCCTACCGCAGGAAATTCGTCCCTATTGGAGGGGGGCTAGGTGGACTGCTCTTTGTTCTTGTTTGCGCTCTTGGACTCGGTGTCGGAGGAGGAATGTATGCGCACGAGATACTGGTGCCGATGCTTCTTGATTACCTGTCCGAAGACGCTGCTGCTGCGGGGCTCGAGTCGACCTGGCAACTACAATCATGGATAGGATTCATTGTTGGCTTGTACTTCGCCTCCGTGGTCGGATTCCAAGTTCCACTAGCAGTTCTACTGCTGCTTCGATACGGTGTGATTGAGCGCTCAAGCATCACTGACAACAGAGAGATTCTGTGGTTCTCAGCAATGCTCGTCGGAGCAATGCTCTCCCCTCCTGATCCGCTCTCGCTCTTCCTCGTCGGCGGCCCTATGCTGATCCTACTAGAGATCGCTCTGGTTGTCGATCGCCTGACTAATCGAGGCTGATGCCGCGATTACGGGCATCCTCTTCCATTGCCGCGCGGCGGCCGTCGTCAACATCGACCCACTTCATCATAACCGAGCCGATGACAATCAGGACGCAGATGCTGGCTATCCCGACTCTGCTGTCATACATCACCGTGAGAGTGCCATACAGGAGTGGCCCTATGATTGCTGCCACTCTGCCGAAGAAACCGAAGAAACCGAAGAATTCGGCGCTGCGGGTCTCAGGCACCATCTGCCCAAATATGCTGCGCGCCAATCCCTGTGAGCCACCCAGCAGAGCCCCTGCCATGCACCCCAGTAGCAGGAACTGCATGAAAACACCGAATCCAATGGGCTTCCAGAGATTGTCACGAACGGCTTCTGAAACGAAATCCAGAGGACCATCGCCTAAACTTGTAGGGTGATCATCGCCCAGTGCAGTGGTGCCGCTCAAACCCCCACCTTGGACACTCATGCTCAAGCGGCTGCCCTCGTCGAAGGTAGCGGTGAAATCAGATATTCTGCTGTCATTTAGGACTGCTGAAGATGGGCCAGTAGGGTTATCGAACTCGTAGATTGTGTCTCCGGCTTCATTCTCAACGAAGTGAAGGGGGAGGACATCCGACCACTCTGACCCCCAAGCCTGCTCCCCAGCGCTCTGAGACAGGCCGTTTTCGTAGGTGCCATCTCCAACGGATACGATATACTGCCCCTTTCCAGCTAGACGTTGCTGCAACCATATCGATGGATTCGGGTTGGGCGTGCTTGAAGGGTCCAGCGGATCGGTGCCTGCCTCTTCCTCCGCCGCATTGGAGTACCAATCACCATCGGTGTCATCATCTTCGGCATCGGCAATCCCATCGCCGTCCGCATCCCAGTCGAACTGGATGTCATACTCGTCATGCGACTCGAGAACTAGGGGGGCGAAGGACAAGGCACCAACGATGACAACAACCCACATGACTAGAGAGAAGGAGAGCGCGTAGTGTGTGGATGTCCTTTTCGCGAGTATTGTGAAGCCGATTGCACATGGTGCAGCCACGAACTGAATGATCAAGATAATGGCAATCAGATTTCCAGTAGTCAGACCGAGTACGGTTACTCCGTAGATTCCAGCTAGGGCTGAGACGCTGTTAATGCCGTCTATGAAGAAGAAGTAGGCAATCATGTAGATGAAAAGCGTGCGGAAGTGAGTGACCTGGCCGAAAGTCTTCTTCAGCTCGCCGAAGGCAAACTTCGCGGAGTCGGCGACCCCGAGTACTTCCATCTCATTCTCAATCGGCGGCTCGGGCACCCAAGCGAAGGTCAGGCAAGCGAACCCCAGCCACCACACTCCGGATGAAGCCATTATGAATGGAATGACCCAGTCTCCGGTAATCGAAAGGAACATGACCAGATGGACCGCGAGCAGCAGCCCCCCACCGAGGTAGCCGTAGGCGTACGCCCTGTTCGAAATGGCGTCCATCTCGTCGTCGGTTCCCAAATGAGGGAGTAACGCATTATAGAACACGCCAGCGCCGTTCAAGCCGACGTTTGCCATCAAGAACATCACAATCAGCCAGACCCACTGTTGAGATACTCCGAGCATCGGAGCGAAGGCGAGCAAGAATGTCGACGCGGCCCCGAGGTAGGTTAGAATCCTTAGCCACCATATCTTGATGGCGCGTCGGTCGGCTATGACACCGAGGGACGGAGCCAGTATGGCGACGAAAATCGCGGCGATTGAAACCGAATATGACCAGATTGCGTCGCTGGTCATTGATACCCCAAGAACGGTGGCCTCCAGCCCGTTCGCCTTCAGGAATATGTAGGCGAACCATGCTGGTAGGACAGCGGTGGTAACACTGGTCTCGAAAGAGGACTTGGCCCAATCGTAGAATGCATACCCGCGTATTGCTTGTGGATTTGATTCGAGGTCTAATTCAACTGTGTCTGACATGGTACTACCTAGGCAGCGCTGGAGGTCCGAGGGTTTGAGCATTGGGGAGGTGGCGTACATATTCCGTCATTGCATTCTTGGACTGGACACCACACGCGTGGAGTGTTTGCATGACTGTCTGGGACCAGCCCAAGGAGAATTCCCTCGCAGCACTGCTGCATGGCATGCAGTTCGCCGACGGAATTGAATTCGACCTTCGCCTCAGCAGCGACGGCGAGTTCGTGATCTATCACAACGAGCTGGTTCCAGGGGAAGGGAGTAAATTCGAGAGGAGTATAGAGAGGATGAGTACCAGCGAAATACGCTCTCTAGGTACCGTTACATTCGATGAATTACTCTCTCAAGGAGTATTGACAGATGTCTGGCAGGCCGGTGGAAAGACTGCGAACATCGAGTTCAAAGTTCCGCATCCAGCAGCGCAGATAGACGACGTCGATGCTCATCTGAGTGCCATGATGAGTCTCCTAGAGGAGAGTCTTGACCCGTTTGACCTGCCCGATAGGTCGGCACTGGTGTACAGCTTTAGCCCGAGAATCGGCCCTGTCGCCAAGTCAGTCGGATTCGGATTTCCGGTGACTCGTCTGTCACCCTATCTCAGACCTTGGGGGAGTTATCGTATCAAACGACTCGTCGGAACTCCGGGCTTTGTGCTCAGTACGGTCACAGGTTTGATCAAGGAGCATCGAGAAGAGAGGATGCCTGCTATTGCAATGACACTCCAGTACCTACAGGGGTGGGAGCGTTTTGCACATCCCGGAACACCGATGGCAATCAGTGGAGGGGGTCTCGAACGTCTCAACAGAGCTCGAGCGGGTATGGGGCTGCATGTTTGGCCCGCGCCGCTGGAACTAGAGGCTTCGATGCTAGAAGCAGGAATATCGCTCATCTCCGATCATATGGACCCGGGTGTCTTCTCCCTACCTGATGGCAAGGCACGCTGGATGAGGCCTGCCAGCCAGCCGCTCGACGATGAGTGGCGTGGACGCCTTGATACTGCCACGGACTCGGAGCGAGGTGACCTGATCAGGGAAGCGGGAGAGTCCCTTCCCACATGGCCCGAATTGGAGAGTCATCGAAAGAGGGAGATGATTATCGAGCAAGGTCACCGCATGTTCTGGGCAGGATCGGAAGACAAGTGGGCTGCAGAGGCTGAGAACGGACTGCCATGGGGCAGTCCGAGACTGATTGGGCATCGTGGAGCAGGTGACACCGACTGATTACTCAAGTCGCTGGTGCGGCTGATTGCGCGGGATGTACTTGGGCCTGTAAATCGGTGTGCCCCGACCTTCACGCGCATTTCGCTCATCCAGTATCTGCGCGCATATTCCAGCGACCCGTGCCCAGCCGAAGAATGTCGTATAGTAGTCCGGCTTATGGAAGCCTACTGAGTTCAGCAAACTGCCACTGGCGAGATCGACGTTGGGGTAAGGATTGCTGATCTTCGGTATTTCCTTCAGGATTGGAGGTACGATCTCTCGAAGAGCAGTGACGGTCCTGAAGTTCTCGTCATCGGGGCATATCTCCTCACCGAGTTCTATCAAGAGTTTAGCCCGTGGGTCTTCGGCGCGAAGAACGCCATGACCGAAACCGTAAATTGGTCGACGGGCAGCCAACTCCGAGCGCACGAAGGATTCGATCTCACTGGGGTCCGAGGTCCCTATCCTCTGGACGAACTCAAGGCAAGCCTGATTGGCGCGTCCGTGCAGAGGTCCTGACAGCGCGTTCATCGCGCTGGCGATAGAAGCGTAGATTGAGGCGCGACCGCTGGCAACGGCTTTACCTGAGAAAGTCGAGAGATTGCCGCCACCGTGGTCCATGTGCAGTATGAAGAAAAATCGCAGCATGCGCTCCATCCTCTCGGCCTCGGCGCCCTCGACTCCCAGCATGTGGACGAAATTCTCGACCAGCCCGAGTTCGGGCTTGCGTGGCCTGAGTTCCTCCGGCTTGCCTCCTCGGAGCAAGAATATCCGGGCCATCAGCTCCGGCATCCTAGCGATGAGGTTCATCGAGTCGGCCCGTGCATCTCCGGTGGTGTCAGCAGCGCCCAGCGACATAATCCCGATTGCTAGCCAGTCCATCGGGTGACCGCTTCCCGGAGTCAGTGACTCGAGCACGCGCAGCGCTCCGGTTGGAACTTCCTCTGCCCTGTGTGCAAGTTCAGCGTGGAAGGCCTCGGACTCCTCCGGATTGGGGAGGCGCTTGTGCATCAGGAGGTAAATCACATCCTCCTCTTCGAGATTGGCTAGGTCGCCCACAGGATAGCCGACGTAATGGACTCCCTCTAGGGGGTCAACGAATGAGGTCCTACAGGTGCCCACCGGTACGCCCCTGAGGCCTGAGTCGAGATTGGCTTCGGTGATTGTGAAGATTGTATCCTCGTCGCTCATGTTATCCCTTAGCAACCGACGTATAGATGGTCACATGATAACTCCTCCGACATTGAAATCAGCAAAGACCGCGGCCTCGCAATAGCACAGGAGCGCGATTTCAACGCAGGAGAAAACGCCGAAAACCACCCGTAACGGTGATAGCGGAGGCGTCTGCGGGCAGGGTCGTGTCAGGTTGGCGTGACAGGCTCGATGAGTTGGATTTCGAGCATAGGTACATGCTCGAGGGTGGCTCGCTCAGTCAGATGTTTCTTCGTTATCCTCTGACGGTTTCGCATCCGGTTTTCGTCGGCGGGTTCTACGGGCTTTTGATGGGCCTGACTCTACTTCTACCCTACGGCTACATAGGAAACAACGAGGGACAGGCACTGGAGGTGACCCTCAGAGATTGGAGTCTGCAGACGCTGATTCTAATCACCCTGACAGCCTTCCTCGGCGGCTTCTCCTCGATGCTCGCCTCGGTAGTAAAACGTCCTCCAATCCGCCTTGAGAACCGACGCAGATATCTGTTCCCATTCCCTTTCATCGGCTTGGCGGTGCTCTCCATCTCGATGATGAACGAGGTCCCTGAGTATGCGACTTGGGTAGGCTGGTTCTGCTTCGTCTACCCCGGCCCTCTCTACATCCACCTCTCGTACGCCCCCCGATGGAGGATACTCGACAGGCTTGATCGCGGCCTTGCACCATTCGAGGGGATGCGCAGGACGATTGATGAGAGGTCTGTGGACGAGCCTTCGGAAGCGGATGATGGGGATCTTGAGGAAGTCGTAGAGGCTTCTTTCTAGACGCTTCCGGTAGCTTCGAGCTGTAGTATACTGGCTCTCAAGGAATCAGGCATCGGTGTGCTAGAGTCGGAATTGTAGTCGAAGACGACGCCTGAGACAGTACCGGTAGCGACGTCTTCGTCGCCCTTGGCAGAGCTAGTGATTCGGTACCCCATTTCAAACGACGCGTTGCCTATGCGAGTGACAGTGGTATGGACGGTTACAGTGTCTGGGAACCCGACCGGGGCGTTGTAATCCACTTTGAGCCCGGCGAGAATAGGTCCGATTCCCTCAGAATCGAACAAGTCAGTGAATCCACAGGCGATGAAGTAGTGCATGCGAGCAGTTTCCATCCACCTGATGAACACGGTGTGGTTGACATGATTGAGGGCGTCCATTTCACCCCACTGTACAGGAATCTCGCAACTGATTGGCCAGCGTCCCAACTCACTCATCACCCGGGCCCCCTGACATAGTTCTGGCGACAATCCAATAGAGAGTCAGTCCAGTAAACACGGCGAGCAGTCCTTTCCATGCCCCCAGTTCATCGGCAGGAGGCAGGATTCCCGATTCCTGCATCCAGGATAGTACGGCGAACATTATGCCGAAAGCCGAGGCGATCAGCCATACCACAAGCAGTCTTTCCCTATTCTCAGTTGTCTGTGTAGTCATCTCATCACCTCAAATTAATCCGAGTTCCTGTCCACAAGTTTCGAACTTACCCAAAACCACCTGCAGATCATCACGGGTAAGTCCGGCAGACATCTGTGTCCTCACCCGTGCCTTGTCACGGGCTACCATAGGGAAAACAATGGCGCCCACCATTACTCCTTCCTTCCTCAATGCAGCAGACAGGTCCTGCGCCAATCGGCTCTCTCCGCACATCACCGGGATGATGGGAGTCTCACTCATGCCCGTGTCGAAGCCCAATGAGTCAAGTTCGCCTCGGAAGTATTCGGTATTGTCCCATAGTTTGCGAACGTGCTGTGGTTCGGACATCAAGACCTCTATGGCCGCCTTCTGTGCGGCAGCCACTCCTGGTGGCTGGCTGCCCGAAAGCAGCCACGAGCGGCTGTGGTTGAGAGCATGCCTTCGGACATCTTCTGAGCCTGCGACAATACCGCCTTGGACGCCCAGTGCCTTGGAGTAAGAGCCGATCTCAAAGGTTACTCGTCCCTGCAATCCGAAATGCGCGACAATCCCCCTGCCGTCACCAAGAACTCCTTCGCCGTGGCAGTCGTCGACGAACACCATAGCGTCGTGCTGCTCGGCGAGCTCGGTAATCTCGTCCAGCGGTGCGATGTCACCGTCCATGCTGAACACACCGTCGGTGATGATTAGTTTCCTCTCGCTGCCCGAGTGTTCTTTCAGGACCTGTTCAAGCGCAGCCATGTCGTTATGCTGGTACACAGCCCTAGATGCCTTGGTCAGTCTGACTCCATCGATGATGGAACCGTGATTCAATTCATCTGAGATTATGACATCCTCAGAGCCGCGAACGAGGGTGGGGATGAGGCCCACGTTGGCAGTGTAGCCAGCCGAGTAGATCAGCGCTGCCTCGACCTCCTTGAAGTGGGCGCATACTCGCTCGGCCTCAAGGTGTAGGTCGAGAGTTCCGGCTATCGCGCGCACCGAGCCCGAACCGGCCCCATACTTGCGGGTGGCTTCCACGGCTGCTTCGACAACCTTGGGGTGAGTTGTCAAGTTGAGGTAGTTGTTGGCTGAGAGCAAGATCATCTCTCTGCCGTCGACCATGCAACGCGGTTCGCTAGCCGATTGTAGGGCTGGCGGGTCCCAGTCGAGGCCCTGAGAGCGTAGTTGCTCGTAGCGCTCGCGCATCCACGACAGGTCGGCCGCCATGCCCCGCAAATACCGGTGAGGTTCATGGCTCCATCGGAACAGCCCACGCGGTTTCGGCATCCGAGTGCTTCATTTCTGATACCGCTACCGCGAATTATGGAAGTGACTCTGGTACTTCTCGGAATTGCGCAAGACGGAGGTGTGCCACACGCGGGCTGCTCGTGCGTGCGATGTATGGCGGCGCATCGCGATCCTTCGCTCCGCCGGCACCCTGTGGCGTGCGGAATCCGCGGAAGTGACGGCAGCCTGCATCTCATCGAGGCGAGTCGTTCTCTGCCCGATCAAATGCGGCTATGGGCAGAGACGATGGGTGCCGAGGGAGTTGCACGTCCTGACAGCGTCAGTTTGACTCACATCCACCTCGGGCACATAGACGGACTAGGACAGTTCGGAAACGAGGTGATGGGATGCTCCGAATTGCCGCTGTTCGCTAGTGCATCTGTCTTGGATGAGTTGGCTAAGAGAGAGGCGCTGGGGCCATTCGACTCTACGGAGATAGTGCCAATGGAGCGATTTGGCCCGAGCGGGAGTTGCGGCTTCGAGATAGAGTTCGTGCCAGTCCCACACAGAGATGAGCACGCCGACACCCACGCCGTGATAATCAGGGGGCCTTCTCGCTCCGCACTCTTTCTGCCGGATCACGACGACTGGGCTCAGACTCTTGGCAGACACGGCGCTAACTCGATTCGCCAGTGGCTGTCGGACCTCGGAGTCAGCATCGCCCTGCTCGATGGCTCGTTCTGGGACTCGAGCGAGCTGCCCGGTCGCGATATGTCAGAGATACCTCACCCGACCGTGACCGAGACCCTAGCGAGACTGGGCGAACAAGTCGAGGGCGATGCCGAGATACACTTCATCCACCTGAATCACTCCAACCCCCTTCTGGGCCCGGGGCCAGAGGCCGAGGAGTTGTTAGACCTAGGTTGGCAGGTTGCGGCACAAGGGCAACAGTTTGCTCTCTGATTCACAATGAGGAATATTATGAGCGGTCGCCTCGAGGCAGGGCCGTGCATCTGAGTGGAATTGTGTCGAGTGGTTTGGGCAGGGCCCATGTCTTCATGGCACAGCCGCACTACCAGAACCAATTCAAAGGCGTTTTGGGCACTGGTGCTTGGCCCGGTACTCTGAACATCGACCTGTATGGAGATAACCTGTCGAACTACAAGGGACTGAGGGTCCTAGCAGGCCTCGAGGAAGGCGAGAGTGCCGAGAGTGCGGAGCCGATTAGGATACATGGTTTCGAGCGGTCAGGTCGCTCGTTCGGAGGGGCGACCGCGTTCAAGGCTGAAATCGGCAGGGGCGGGAACGATTGGATATCCTGCGCCATCCTCATCCCAGACCTGACCCGACACACCCAAACAGCCGAGGTGATTTCGTCCTCGTTCCTGCGCGAAGCGTTGCCATGCGAGGATGGCGACGAGATTGCCGTCAGGCTCAGTTGAGCCGTTTCAGCCACTCCCGCTCCAGTAGCGTATCCATCTCAAGACGGGCGAGTGCGAGCCACCTAGTGTGCCCCCTCATATCACTCGGCGGCTCGGAGAACCAACTTGTTTCGGGCAACAAGCCGTCAGTCATCCCATCTGAGTGCGGGTTCTCTATCGACCATAGGACGAGTCCATCCGAAGGAGAGCGACCGAGGTCGACGGGGTCTTCAGGACTGTCGAGGGCGGTTCGGATGTCATCCAGCGTGTTCCTGCCCGATACTGCTCCGGAGATCGCACTGGCCATCCTACGCACTTGATTCCAAAGGAAGGAGTGGGCCCTCACCGAGATACCGATTACCCTACCGTCGGGGGCGAGCCACGGAGTGCACTCGTCGATTGTTCTCATCGGATCCTTTTCCTTCTCCAACCTGCACATGTTGGTGAAGTCGTGCTCCCCCTCAAACAGCGAGCATGCCTCGGCGAAGACCTCGGCATCGACCTCGCGTGGCCAATCGTGCATGACCTCGGTGCGAAACAGGTAGTGACGCGAAGTCGAATGCCTGATACGGGTCTTCTGAGGTATGCCCCTTGCACTCCAAACCACCATCCCGATGGGAAGATTGTCGTTCATCGCCCTCAGAAGATTTGTCTCCTCAATGGGGCGAGCGACCTCAGTAGGGAGATCTATTCGGGCCAGATTCATCCGGACGCTGACTCCAGCATCGGTCCGGCTGGACATCTCTAGGCAGCCCTCTCTCCACCAGCCCAGCCGCTCAAGCGCTTGGATGAGCGCGCCCTCGACGGTTCGGATGTCGGGCTGGACCTGGGAGCCGTGGAAGGCGTCGCCGTGATAGCCGAGCGCGACCATCACGCGGTCGCTGTCCAAGGGCCTGTCACCCCTCAGTCCTCAGTGAGGTACTCCGTCGCCTCGTTAGCAGATGGGAAACCGAGGCCGAGAAGGGCGAACTCAATGGCAACCGGGACGTACTGCCTCGCGAACGGGTGGCTGCGGTCAAAATTGGTCTTGAGGTCGACTGCGTCGATTAGCATGCGAGCAGCTTCGTAGAGATCGATGGAGACATCAATCTCATCGGACGAGGAGCCGAGATCGCGTAGCTTCTGGAACTCGCGCACGGCCATAGGAATGCGATCGAACGCCAGTAGCGCGTTAGCATACGAAGCCAGATACTCGGAGTTGTCAGGAGCCAGCCCGGATGCCTTTCGGAAGTATGCGGCAACCTGTCCTTCGTTGATGCGGTCGTTGCCGCTGTCATCGGTATTGCCGTTATTCTGAATCTCAAAGAGGGCGGCCTCGGCCCAGCCGTGGTATCCTGCGGGGTCGTCCGGATTGGCATCGACAAGCGACTCGAAAAGCGCCATCGCCCCCATGAAATCGCCCTGTGTAATATGCTGGGCTGCGCTTGTCACCAAGTCCTCATCGCTCATTCCATCGCCTCGGTCGAGACTTGGTGGGCCCACCGTTATGAACGGTGCGGAAGGGGCGGTTACCTGCTGCTCTAATGCAGGATGCCCCAGGTGTGCTCTGCGTTGCCCATAATCCACTCATAGTCGTCAATTGTCCTGAGGCCTTGCTCGTCGAGGATGGCGATTCTCTCCACCTCGAGTGGGTACTCGTTGTAGGTCAGATGACTCACCATACCAGCTCGCGTTGGTTGGTCGAATGTCCAACGTGCCCGGCTGCACGCGCGGACGTCTATGGATATCTGCGTGCGACCATTCCATATCCTGATTCTGAACTTCGGCAGTACGTTGCCCTGCTCATCCCTCAGCGGCTCCTCATCATCTGGCTCAGAAACCTCGACCTCACAGCGCTTGAAATTCTCAGTCCTACCTCGGTTCGCGTCGTGGAATATTCCAGTCCCTATGGCAGGATTCCTGAGGAAATCTCGAAGACGCCACGGTTTGTCGTCCATCGAAGTCATCCCAGGGGTAGTGTGGGGCATGAACCAGTCAAGGTAGGAGCCGTCGTCAAAGTGCAGCATGCCCCAGAACCACGGGAACGAAGGGGCCTGTACAGAGACCTTCTGGAAGTAGGCAGTACCCTCAAACTCCTCGCCGTCCACCTTGAGGCTCAGTTTGGTGCCCTGTAGCCTCAGTATGTCGTATCCCATGTCAAAGCCGTAGACGTTGTTGCTGTATGTCAGGGTGCTCGGAGGGCCCCACCAAGGGGTGAGTTCGGCCTCAAACGATGTTGGCGCCCCCTCGGCTCGCGCCTCTGCATCGCTTGTGAGGCATAGCCAGAATCCCTTGTTGCCGGGCCGCATCCCGAGCGAGAAGTCTTCATCGAGAATCGGAACGATTGCACCCGTGCCCTCACCCGTGCCGTCATCATAGCCATTCGGCACTCCTTAATCACAAGCGGCTCGAACATCCGCTTGCCATCGTACCACCACGCGCAAATCATCCCAGGAATCACGTGTCCGCCATCCTCGTCTATCGACATCCTCGAACCTGGCTTCCACCAGTGCCCACTGACTCGGATAGCAGGAGTCTCCTTGGTCGACCACAGGACCATTAATTGACGCGAACGGCCAGGGTTGTCCGGATCCGGCACGAACATGATTACCCAGTACCACCACCATGACAGACGTGGAATTGGGGGCATCACATCGAGTCGCCACAGTAGCGACAGGTCTCCGACGAACTTCTCCATAGAGCGCATTATTTCTACCTCACATAATCTCTCGATTCTTGAAACTGGCCTGACCTATCCCTACCATCGCGACGGTGATTAGTAACAGGACGGTAATGCTCACCAGAAGGGCTACCACCGGGCTCTGGGTGCCCAGAGTATGCACCGGGGGCTGCCAGAAGAAGGAGAGTCCAGAGTCGATTCCGAATGCCGAGGTGATTTGTGTGTACTGCAGGGTATCGGGCCAAGCGATTAGCACGATGGCGTCTATCAGTTGAAGCGCCCAGTGAGAAATCGACAACATCGGTACTGAGGCAGAGGGCAAGGTCATGGTGAACATCCCCATGATGAACTCCCAAATCCCGAGAATAATGCAGAAATAGACTCCGTACTTGGGCGCAATCAGGCCCAGTGTGTTATACAGCGCCCCATATGCAGCGAGCACTAAGACTGTGGCGAGGCCTATGCCGAGCCACACCGGGAAATCCGAGAGTCTGATTAGACTGTCTCCAGGCCCTATCAGCGAGGTGACCAGAGCCATCAGCAAAACCAATACGAGGATGTAGGTACCCGCCAGCAGCAAGTACCCAAGCAGCCTGTAGATGATGAACTCGGCACGATGTATAGGCTTCGACAACAAGTAGTGCAAAGTGCCGTTCTCGGTCTCATCTCTGACCAGTCCGAGAGCAAGGAAAAGCGGTATGAAAATACCAAGCATCATGACGAAGGCCATCTTGCCGGTGCCGATGATGAATGTCCTGTGAGATAATTCTCCGAGGTACTTGCTCTCCTCGGGGTCCTCATTAACATTGTAATCTGCACGAATCTCGATAATCTCATCCCCATCGGCGTCGAGTATCCAGATTACATCGCAAGGAATGCCGTTGCGGTTATTGTCATTCATATTCGCCAAGCAGTCGCCGTCGTCGTCCACCTCTTCGATAGTTTCCAAATCGGAGACGTCTTTGCCGTCCCATAGTATGCCGTCCTCGTCTATGTACATAGAGGCAGGTTCCGGCTCGACGTAGGACGCTAGCGTCATGTGGCCCCACTGCATGTAGCCACTCTCAGGCACACTCACCGAACCGGATGCCCTGAACTTTCCCGAGACGAAGTAGGATCCGTCGTCGTAGGTACAGGCCTCGCCCCAGTCGAGCCACCAGTCATCTAACACATCGCCCTCTGGACAGGGGTTCACCTCGCCCCAGTCGATGAGTCCAGACCATCTACTGCCAGTGTAATCAAGGTCTACCCACTCGGAATCAAGATAGCCCTGTCCCTCCCAAGTGTGATTCCCACTGTGGAATCTCGAATCATCGTTCCAGACTATCTCTCCGGTCATGACGTAGTATCCCGAGCCGGGATACTCCTGTCCATCCCAGTCACTGGTTCCATACTTGTTTTCTTGGCCCTGCGGATATCCATCGTTGTCCCAGTCAACTGAGTCACCGTCATTGTCGACTGGTTCAAAGTCGTCCCTAATGGCATCAACGTAGAATGCCAGCAGCAGAGCCATGACGAGGACGCCGACGATGAGGACGACCCAAGTGGATATGCGATGTCTGAGCTGCCTGATTGTTAGTTCGGTAATGGCCCCGGCCTTGCGGTCCAGACGGGTCCAGACGGTCTCGCTGAGCGCCCTGCCCTTGGCATCCATCAAGAATCGCCCCCTATCAGATACCCGAGCAGCGACTCAAGGTTGTCGTCGGGATTCTCGATTGCCGAGACATCGGTCCCGGAATCCACAATAACGCGTGGCAGTATTGCATGGGCGGCCGACAGATCGTTGGTCTGAATCTCTAGTTTCCCCTCCTCGGGGAAACGGACCCCATAGACCGGATCTTCGGAGATGAACTCGGAAGCGAGGTGCCGCGGATCGTCACAGGTAAGCAGGATGCGATGTGGATGCTTGTCGAGAAGGGCCCTGATGGCATGCAAGTTACCAAGCGCCAGCAATCTACCGTTGTGGAGTATGACAATCTGCTCGGTGATGCGCTCTATCTCCTCGAGGATGTGGCTCGAGATGATGACGGTCTTGCCCTGCGAGCCAAGCTCTCTGATTACGCTCATGATGCTTGTCCGGGCTATCGGGTCGCAGCCGTGCAGCGGCTCGTCGAGGATGATGAGATCGGGATCGTGAACCAGTGCGTGGGCTATCTTCACGCGCTGCCTCATACCCTTGCTGTACTTGCCTATCTCTTTGTTCTGGACATCAGACAGACCTACGAAATCGAGCACGTGCTCGGCTCTCGCCGTAGCCTCCTCCCGTGTCATCCCGTGCAGCCTCGCGAGGGTGGTGACGAAGTCAAGAGCGGTCATCCAGTCGTACATCCTCTCAGACTCGCTGACATATCCGACCCGTCGGTAAGGAGCGGTGTTGGTCCACGGATCGACACCGAACAGCCTGACACTGCCCTGGTTTGGCTTGAGTCGGCCCATCAGGAGCTTGAACAGAGTCGATTTGCCGGCCCCGTTGGGACCAAGCACGCCGGTGACGCCACCATCTATGGCCAATGACACGTCGTTGATTCCAATGACTTCTCCGTACCACTTCGAGACCTGATCAACGAGAACGGCAGGTGTCTTGTCGCTCATTCCCTAGTCACCTCCAGAGAGCTGACGCGTGCGACCAGAAGGGCTATGCAGACCGCATTGATTGTGATGATTGATACCAACGAGAAGGCCAACGGATGATTGTAGTTGGAATCGATGCCTAGCAGCCACTGACCTATTTGAGCCAGACAGTCGTAAGGACTGAGCACGTAGAGTATCGAGGTGTCGAACTGGGTTTCGATTAGCATCGCCAGCAGCTTGGTGCCGTAGATTACGCTGAGGAACGCGATTGCAGCGAAGAAGCGACTCTGGCTGATGCTTGAGAGGGCGAGACCAATCGAGGTGTAGGTGATGACCACGAGGATTCCGGCAACCAGTCCGCCAACGAACATCGGCAGAGTGTCGACGAGATAGGCCCAGCCCTCGCCGTTGAATACGATTGCAGAGGTGTAGTAGACGAAGTAGGACAACACGATGACGAAACCCAGCACCACAGCGACGCTGAGATACTTCATCGCGGTGTAGTCAAGCCTTGCCGTTCTTGCGGTCATCCGAGATCATTCCACCCACTACCAGAGCGGTCAGTAGAGGCCAACAGCACAAATTACGAGGGAAGTACCCGAGGACCTGCCCCCACAGGTTGTAACGGTTGATACCCCACATCCTCGAGAAGGTGTCGGCCATGAAACCGTCACCAGAGAGAGAGGCGAGAAACAGCATCAGCACAGGCAGTAGGGAGAACAGAAGTATGACGAAGATAGTTAGCCTGACCATCGGATGATAGTGTCGGTGCCCTGTGCTTCGGAACAGTCCGTAGACGTGGTGCCTGAAAATCGCGTAGTTCCTCGCCCATCTAGGGCCCAGTTCGCCATCCCACGGCCGATAGGACTGCTCGAAGATAGCGCCCAGTTCGGCTTCCTTACTAGCGACGATGGCCTTGGCTTCGTCGTCGCCATCGCCGGCACCGTAGGCCACCTCCATCCGAGTCTTGCTGCCCCCGATGTCTATGCCATCATCACTCATCGCGATCACCTCCTGTGTGCGCTGCTGTCATTAGATCCGAAGTGCTCCTGACTTCGGCACCGAGCCTTTCCATGATGAGCAGGAAGATGTCCTCAAGGTCCGGCTCATACTCTTGCATCTGCCTGACTTGCACGTCGGCGGAGACAGCGGCCTCGAGGATATTTCTCGTGGTGTTATCATCGGCTCTATCCACTCGAAGCACCCTCCCGAGGCGTCGCACCACGAAGCCTCTGGACTCAAGTTCCTGCTGCATCCTACTAGCACCGCCCCACACGGAGATCTCTATTTCGCGCTCAATCTGCCTAGCGAGATCCTCGATTCGTCGCTGCACCACGATTCTGCCGTTGTGAATCATCACTATCCTGTCGCAGACTTCTTGCACATCGTCCATCACGTGACTGCTCATCAGAACGGAGCGGTTGCCCTCCGAGACCGTGCGGCGGAGAGTTTGGAGCATGAATTCGCGGGCCCTCTGGTCGAGTCCATTCGTGGGCTCATCGCATATCAGGACGTCAGGGTCGTGAACCAAGGCGCAGGCCAGTTTGGCGGCCTGCTTCATCCCGGTGCTGTAGGTCTCGATCTTTCTGTATCGCTGGTCCTTCAGGCCAACGTACTCAAGCACCTCGTGGGCCCTGCGTGTCGCGTGTGCTGGATTCATTCCCAGCAACTCGCCGGCGTACCTGACTTGGTCGATCGCAGAAAGGTCGGGATCGAGGGCGTCGTACTCCGGCATGTAGCCGATGCGGGAGCGAATCTTGTCTCCCTCTGTCCTGATGTCGTAACCGAGGACGGTGCCCTCACCCGAAGTAGTAGTAATCAGTCCGAGTAAGCACTTGAACAGGGTCGATTTGCCAGCTCCGTTCGGACCAAGAATGCCGACCGCCCCTGGAGGAATCTCGAGATTGACGTCGTCCAGTGCGAGATGGGGGCCGTACATTTTGCACAAATTGCGCGCCGTGATGACAGATTTACCATCCCATTCTTCGCCCATTTTTCAACCCCGACTCCCTTAGGGGAGTCGAACTACGCTAGTAAGTGCGCCACTTGAATTAATCCCCAACGGGACCGGGGGGGAGTCTAATCGTCTCTCAGCGCCCCGTCGCGCACCCTGACTGCGATTCCCTTCTTGAGATGAGCCATCTCTCGTGCGGTTGTCACAGCAGTGCCATGAGCAATCAGCCCACCGTTTCCGTCGACCACTAGACAGGGCTGGCCTGGAGTCAGATGGGAGTCTGCACCGAGTACGTAGCCCTGCATCACGTTGCGGCCCCTGCCAACGAATGGAATGGCGTCATCGAGCAGCCAGACACGCGGCATCCCGGGGTGGTCTAAGCCGTCATCGGCCGGATCGTCGAAGCGGCTAGGGGGGCCGGGGTTGAGGGCATTGAGGCGCTGGGCGCCGCCGAGCGCGAGGCTGATGCCGCCATCGGACAGACGCGGTGAAAGGATGTGCTCATCCTCCAGCAGTACGTTGACCCGGCGGGAGCTCATGCCCTCAGTCAAACTGCAGCCGTCGCTCGGTGAGACTCCGCACAGTACTGCGAGTTTGTCGACCACTGCGCAGCGGTCGAGCCAATCCCTCACATCGCCGACGTGTTTTCCTTCGGGCATGGCGCATTGCTCGATGCGAACCAGGGGTAATTCGGCGAGACCTAGTTCGGCTAGTCCTTCGGCAATCTCCTCGTCTTCGTACGAATTCAACCAAACATCGTCGGGGCAATCAAGGTGGCACCAGGGGGAGACATCTTCCAAGGTGAATGGGATGGGGCCGAGGGGAGTCGAGAGCAGGATAATGCTCCTAGGCTCTTCGAGCAGTGCCGAGACCACCGCTCCGAGCGCGGAATCACGCCACGGCGGGGTTGTCCCTTCAATCAGCACAACCCTCTCGGGACCGGAGTCGGAGCCGTCCCACCATGACCCAGGTAATCTCCATCGCATGGAGAGGAGGGTGTGTAGATGTAGGACGTACGGCCTTGTTCCAATGTCGTCACTGAGCTTCTCACCCCCACTCCTCACAGGATTGGTGGATACCATGAGATCGATGGCCGAGACGCCGACGGGACCGTCTGGAATTTTCTCTAGTTGCTCCAGCACCCAAGTGAAGGCATCTCTGAGTTGCGGTGAGGCGTGACTGCGCCGTTCTGCGAGTTGCCAAATCGAGCCGTTGCGAATCGCCTCGCGGCAACGTGCCAACTCGGCTTGAGTGATCTCGAGGTTGTGGTGAGCGAGTAGGACCGAGCGTTCCTCTGGATCCATGTCGCGAACCTCCTCGGGGGTAAGGCCGAATAGGGCCACGGAGTGAATCGGCCACTCAGTGAGCCCCTTCAGCCTAACAGTGCCATGAGGGGATAAGATTCGGTCGTCGGCACCTAGAGCGATGGCCAAGGGGAACAGCATCGGATGACCGCAGCCAAACAGGTGCACCGGGCGGTCGGGGGGAGTAGTCGATCTAACAGCGAGCAGAATCTGGAACAGCTCTCGGTAGCGCTGCTTCCCAATCGGATGGATGGTGAAGCCCCTAACTCCTCCTTCGGCAGATCCCATCAGGTTACCGGATTTAGCCCTCAGATCTTCATACAGACCCCCTTGGACTGGCCCGTTTAGAAGCAAGGTATCTCCTGCTGATTCGAGTGACTGCTTGGCCCTACGAGCTGTTTCATCAACACATTCCTCGAGCTCTTCACGGCTCATGTCAGGGCGACCGAAGACATCGAGCATAGTGCCGATGTCGACGCCGATTTCACGCTGGAACTCTACTATCTCGGAAACTCCAACCTCGACATCGCCGTAGACGTAGGACTGGAAGGTGCCCGAATCGGTGACTACCACGCCAGGGAAGTCGAGCATCGAGTGTATACCCTCGTCCAGCGCCCTTTCTTTCAGGTCATCGTGCTTCCAGATAACGTACGAATTAGTAATCAGAGCGTCGATGCCATACCTCTCCCACATCTCACGCGGCTCGATAGTGCGGAGGTTAGGATTGACGACGGGGAGCAGGGTGGGTGTGTTCATCGGACCGTGTGCTGTGTGCAGCCGCCCTATCCTCGCAGCACCGTCCCGGGTGATTACTTCGAACAGGCCGAGGTCCTGATCTCGGCATGGCTCGGGGTCGCTTCGCTCGGACACGGAACCGGTGCGAAGCACCGGGAGTCATCAATCCTCTCCTGCCCTACTGACGACCTTGAGGGTCGTCACACCACCGTCCAACGAGATCTCAACAACGTCTCCGGAGTTGACCTCCATTGTGGGATCGGAGCTGAAACTGTGGGCGTAGGGAACTCCCAGAAGGGAGGCGGCAGGCAGGGTAAGCGGGCAGACGTCACGGTTGACGATTGCAATCGGACCCTTGTCGGTGTAGATTAGTCCCATCAGTACGAAGGGCGCGACAGTAGAACCCGAGCCCTTTGGGTAGATTAGTACGGTGTCCTCAATGGAATGCCCGTCGAGAGGGTGGCCGGGCTCCTCGATGAATCCAGTGTCGCAGTTGACATAACCAAGGTAGGTGATTGGAACGTCAGTCACCAACGCCTTTCCTGAGACCATCCACTCGCTCTGGCTGGGTATCCCACTTCCAATGGACTCGTATTCGCCACGGCGCTGCGTCTTCGCAGATGGTATCAGCTTGGCAACTCCCGAACCCAGTACCGGGCGCTCGCCGGCAACGAGGGTCGGATCAAAGGCGTGGGCGACGCACTGCTCAATGGTGGCGACACTGGTAGGCATCCGGTTGAGTCCACTGGTCAGGTAGTGCTCAGCCTTCAGGGAGTTGGTCAGCAAATGGTTGTAGCGCGAGCGGTTGTACGGCGTGACCTCGGGGCAAGTGTCGCGGAGAACGAGTGCCCCTGCCTCCTCTAGCACGTCGAGAGTGCCATCGGCGGAGATTAGGTCGTGGTTGTGACCGCTCATGAAGACCCAGAGCCGCTGGTCTGGTATGGCCTCACCCAGTTCCATCCTTGCCCTGACAGCAGCAGCAGCTGTGCGGGCCTCGCCGACGCTGGCCTGTGGACAACCGATGACCACTAGGTCAATCTGCCCTCTCGGTGCGAGTTCGCGGTAACGTTCAGCGAGGTCTTCCTCAGTGAAGGTCAACTCGCCCTGATAGTTTTCTACAGAGGGCGCGTCAACGGTGTGACCGTCTGCCCAGAGCAGTGGACAACCGTAGTTAGCCGCGGCCGCTGTGAGTGCCTTTCGCATCTCAAAGCTGGCCCACTCGGGCAGTCCGGTGATACGTGGCATCGGACCCCAAGGGAGTTTCCAACCAGGGAGGATCTGTTTACCGATCCAGTCCCCAAGCACGCTCCAGTCGGTCGGGTCCGACATCGCGCACTCGATGCTTACGAGGATGTTTGGAATACGGTTCTCTTCGAGGTGAAGTCCCCACCGGGGGGCCCAACCAGTGAGCGCAGTGGCGAGCGCAGAGAGGCCTGATTCACGATTGGTGACGAGCGAAGTGTAGGAGTTGGAGAAGCAGACTGCATTGGACTCCGCCCATGAGCCGATGCCGTCACCAGATTCGATGCCCCTGTCATAGGGCGTGCATGATAGGATGGCATCTATGTCAAGATTGGAGTAAGCGTGGACTATCTCGAACTGCTGCTCTAAGAAGTCAGGGTGATCAATGCCCATCTCATCCATCCTCTCGTGATCACACCCCGCTGAGTTCAGGGTGGTAGGAATCACTACCTTGCCCTCTGGATCGCCTGCAAGATCGGAGAGGAAACGCCTGAGGCCGTGACCGCCGGTAATCACACTGACACCTGAGACGTGGGCGTGCTCGACACGGACGAATTCGTCCGCACCTGCTGCGGAGGCCAAATCGACGACCAGTCTGGCTGCCTTCTGTTTGGTCGGGCCGTGCCCGCCCTCGAGCATTGAGCTCAGGTCATTTGGGATGTCCACACCTTTCTCGCGTATGGAGACCCCCTTCAATACGACGCAATCCAAATTTCCAATACGCACTTTTCAAATCCGATTACTGCGGCGCAGTGACATGGTACCACCATTGATAACCCGAATAGTGCAGATATCGCTGGGACTCCACGGAGTCTTGCACGTAGTAGAATTGGCCTCGGCCCTATACGAAAGTGCATACATGACTGCAACTCTAGCTGCGTTCGGCACACTGACCATGCTGCTCGGCGCGGTCCTGCTCGAACCTGAACAGAGGGCTCACCACCACTGAATGCATGATTCTATGGAAATCACTCGAGAGGTGATTCAAGTTCCTGCGGTGATGTTTGATCTACTAAAAACTGGAATCGGCTTCATTTTGTGAGAATTGGCGTTGTGTAGTCTCTGGTATATCTCCAATACTTCTCTTTGCCGTTCCGTCAATGCCTCATTGGATATATTCTCTATTTGACCCATGGCCCACTCTAATTCTTCGTAAGTTGCACCCATTTGGTCCTCATCGGTCCTACCGTCATTCCACAGTCCATCCGTAGGCGCGGCCTTCTGAATCCCCTGGACGATTCCCAGTGCCTCTGCGAGTGCATATACTTCTGACTTGTACAAGTCAGCAATGGGAGAAATGTCAACTCCTCCATCTCCATACTTGGTGAAGAATCCTACTCCGAAGTCCTCGACTTTATTTCCGGTCCCCACTACAATTCCGTTGTTGGATCCCGCTATGGCATACAGAGTGGTCATCCTTAGTCTGGCCCTAGTATTAGCCGAAGCCAAATCAGATAGATTGTGATTTTGCAACTCATCGGCATACCGGTCGTAAGTGCGGGTAAGATCTATCGTATGGCTATCGACATTTTCCCATTTTGATTTCAGCCATCCAATGTGTTGATTGGAGAGATTGTATTGTGAGGTCTCTTGATGGATGGGTATGTTGAGAGCAATAGTTTTCAATCCTGTTTTGGCACACAAGGCGGAGGTTACAGCAGAGTCGATGCCTCCTGAAACCCCTACTACCAAAGCAGTGATTTGGTTACTGTCGGCATATTCCTTTAGCCAATCAGCAATCGCATTACTCAATTCATGCCAATCTTCCATTACTATTCCTCCGGTTCAGTGGCATGCGACTCCGTACTTCTTGAGTCTCCAGTAGTTGTAAGGCCAAGGGGTCAGGAAACCAACCACGAGCATGAACGGTATTGCCAGCGGATTCATTCCCAGCTCCCCCGAGGTGAATAGCAGATCGGTGACCTCCATCGCTACCTCCATCATCAGCATAGAGATGAACGACATCCCCAAGGCAGTCGAGAGGGCGTTGCGGAAGTCCATCTGCCCACGCATCAGCAACCCTGTCTCGAGCATCACGCTAGTAGCGAGTCCGTTGATGAGTGGTAAGATGGCGTAGAAGTACCACAGGTTTGAGTACATCGTGAGGTCTGCTGTAATCCCTGAGTACGAGTAGTAGGCGAGGGTACCGAACTCGCCGATTGAGCAACCGATTAGGCACCACTTCGTATTGTTCGCCGACTGTCTCCAGACGCCGCTATCTCCCCAGTCGAAATCAGAATTCGTTCCTTCTGCATTGTAACCAGCACCGACTATGGCCGCGAGCATGGCTTCGCGCCCCGTCCCTGAGTGCGAAATCACTGCCTGCCCGGCCTCGTGAGATACCTCAGCGCTCAGAACTCCATCCAGAGCCTCCAAGGAGTCCCTCACACGATCAGAGCAGCCCGTGCAGGTCATCCCACCGACTGCGATAGTGGACGTCTCAGACACGTTCAAGGCGTCCCGGCGGTCACTAATAAGTCTACTAAATTACGAATTCGCCCTATGGGCGACCGGGGCATCTTCAATACAGCGTCGTAGGTCGCCGGGCCGATGGGCGTACCCAAACCTGCCGGCGACCTCGACCCGGTCGCCTTAGAGAGTACCTTGATGGAAACCTGGAGTGAAGAGGGGACTTTTGAGGCGACTATCGAAGCACGCCGAAACGGCGCCAGCCCCTTCACCTTCCTCGAGGGGCCGCCCACGGCAAACGGTCGGCCGGGTATTCACCACGTCATCTCGAGGCTGTTCAAGGACATGGTATGCCGATGGAAGACCATGGAGGGGCATGTCGTTGAGCGCAAGGGAGGATGGGATACCCATGGATTACCTGTCGAGATAGAAGTGCAAAAGAAACTCGACTTGATGTCGAACGAGGCTATCGAGGAGTACGGCATGGAGGCCTTCAACGACAAGTGCAAGGAAAGCGTCTGGACCTACGAAGAGGTATGGCGTGAGATGACCGAGAGGATGGGTTTCTGGGTCGACATGGATGACCCATACGTCACCCTGCACGACGAATACATCGAGTCGGCATGGTGGTCACTCAAGCAGATGTTCGACAAGGGTCTGTTGTTCCGTGGCCACAAGGTCCTGCCATACTGCCCCCAAACTGGCACCAGCTACTCCACCCACGAGGTGTCACTAGGCTACAAGGAGGTCTCCGAGCCGGCTGTCTACATCAAGTTCCGACTCATCGACGATGATGCTTCCATCCTCGCTTGGACGACGACCCCCTGGACCCTACCGGGCAACGTCGGCCTCGCTATCGGACCGGATGTCACATACTGCCGCGTCCGAATCACTGAGTTGCCATCTGGCTCTTGGGAGGGACGAGGGGGCGCTGGAGTCGGCGAGGAACTGATTCTAGCCAAAGACCTGCTCTCTGATGTACTGCGGCACCAAGTCGAGGTGATTGAGGAATTTCCTGGCTCGACACTGATTGGCAAGGCCTACCGGCCTCTGTTTCCCGGTGCAGTAGATAGAGGCGGTTCTGAGAATGCTTGGACAGTGGTCGAGGCGGACTTCGTCACCACCACAGACGGCACAGGAGTAGTCCACACGGCAGTGATGTACGGCGAAGAGGATTACAACCTCGGCATGCAGGTTGGCCTCCCGGCCCAGCACACCGTGGGGATTGACGGCAACTTCATCTCTGGGACCCATAATATGCTCGACGGGCGCTACGTCAAGGACTGCGATTCGGACATCATAGACTACCTCTCTGACGAGGGGATGCTATACCGCGAGCACACATACACTCACGACTACCCGCACTGCTGGCGTACCGACCATCCTCTGCTGTACTACGCGATGGACAGCTGGTTTGTCCGCATGACCTCGGTTCGCGACGAGATATTGCAACACAACTCCGAGGTCGAATGGGCTCCGGAGTGGACCGGCAGCAAGCGAATGGGAGAATGGCTCTCGAACATCAAGGACTGGGCGATTAGTCGCGAACGTTACTGGGGCACCCCTATCCCAGTGTGGATCTGCTCCAACTGCGGCCACGAGCACTGCATCGGCAGCATTGAGGAGATGACCTCGATGAAGACAGATGACTCTCCTATGCCTCCCGAGCTGCACCGGCCATACGTCGACGACGTCAGACTGCACTGCCCTTCGGACGACTGCTCGGGCGAAATGGTGCGCGAACCCTATGTCATGGATTGCTGGTTCGACTCAGGCTGCGCCTCGTTCGCGCAGTGGCACTACCCCTTCGAGAACGAGGATAAATTCGCAGGTTCGTTCCCGGTGGACTACATCTGTGAGGCTGTCGACCAGACGCGCGGTTGGTTCTACTCTCTGCTAGCAGTCTCTACGGCGGTGTTCGGTAGCACCTGCTACCGTCGCTGCCTCTCACTCGGCCACATTCTTGACAAGGACGGTAAGAAGATGAGCAAGTCGAAGGGGAATGTCGTCAATCCTTGGGACCACTTCAACAAGGAGGGTTCGGACTCAATCCGCTGGTACATGACTACGCAGAGTGCGCCGTGGTCGCCAACCAACTTCGACCCCAATGGAGTCCGAGAGTCTTACGCCAAGATGTTCCTCACACTTTGGAACGTCTACCGCTTCCACGCCGACTACGCGGCTATGGACGGTTTCGATGCCGACGACAAGTCTGGCTACGTCGCTGTGGCTGAGCGCAGCCCACTTGACCGCTGGGTTCTATCTAAGGCAAGCACGATGGCAGATACTTATCACGAGCACTTCGAATCTTGGAACTTCCACAAGGCGGGGCGTGAACTCGAGGAGTTCGTCGTCAACGACCTCTCTAACTGGTACGTCCGTCGATCTCGACGTAGACTGTGGGATGAGGCCGACAGCAGCGACAAGCGGGCTTGCCAACATACTCTGCATGAGGCCCTTTTGCTGGTCTGCAGATTGATGGCGCCCGTCTCTCCATTCATGCCCGACAGGATACACCGAGATCTTGCAGGATCGTCTGTCCACCTTGCAGACTGGCCGCTAGGCTCGGCGCTGGTCGAGCGTAGCTTGCCTCCACGCGACTACGAACTGGAGCAGCAGATGAAACTCGTGCGTGCGCTCGCTGAGACGGGTAGGCGTGTCCGAGCCGAAGAGGGTCGCCGACAGAGGCTGCCGTGCCGCAACGGCTGGATCATCGGCGGCCCGGACCTCACTGACTTCCACGAGATTCTAGCAGAGGAATTGAATGTTGAGAACCTGATGACTGAAGCGGATCTCGACCGTTTCCAGAAGATTGTACTCGAACCGAACAGAAAGGCATTGGGCGCGAAGTGCAGGTCAGACCTGCCAGCGGTGCTTGCGAAGCTCGACACCGCCGATCCGGACTCACTGCTGCTGGAGGTAGAGGCCGGTATCGCCGCCCTCGCGGGTTACCAGATTACAATGAATGACATTGAGATACGTCGCACTGAGAAAGAGGGTTACTCGGCCGCCACCATATCTGACGAAGACTTCGGAGACGTCTCTCTAGTGCTTGACATGGTCATCGACGAGGAGTTGATGTCGCGCGGGCTCGCGCGCGATGTGATACGTAGGATTCAGTCAAAGCGCAAGGAACTTGACCTCGCAGTCGAGGAAAGTATCTCCTTGTCAGTCTGGATTGAAGGTGCGGAGATGGCCGACGAAGACTGGGCTCACGTGCAGAATGAGACTCGAGCCGGTAGCGCCACCCTGAATGAGGGGTCGGCGCCAAATGAGGCGGACTCATTCGAGGTCGATGGTATTGCGATAGTGTTCCGCGTAGACCAGTGATTAGGCCACTGTTGGGCCGTATCTGATTGGGAGAAGCATCTCTACGCCGAACAGTGGGTCGGAATCAGTTGAGTCGTGATATGCGATGAAGGCACCACCGTCGGGCAGGATTCCCATACTTGCGAAGTCAAACCTGATGTCGTTGCCTGCGCCGGATGTCGAATCTAGATCGCCGAGACCTAAGTATGTCCTCATATCTGGAAACATACTCTCTGAATACTCTCTAACATGCCATGACAAGTCGATATCGGGACCGGCAGCGCTCTGGTAGCGGACATTTAGCACGAATAAATCGTGGACACCGTTAGTGTGGAATTCCCATTCCTCAAGTTCAGAGGCCTCCGCAGATAGGTTGTAAGTCTGATTCTGCCAACTCTCACCGCCATCCCATGACAGCATGTGAGTTAGGATAGTTCCACCTGCAGTAACGCAGTGTAATGCAGTAGATGAATCGAAAGCGCAGTACTGCGATGGAAGTGATGACCCGTTCAAAGTGGTGCCCGTCCACCAATTTAGAGAAGTGTCTAGGTAAGCATCACTACCATCAATGAAGTAGTTGGGGAAGTAAAGCCCTCCAGATGGAACTGGGAAGGACCTCATTTCTTTGTGGGGCTTGGTGAAGTCCCACTCCGGGCCGAGGGTTTCCGGGTTCAGTCGTCTCTGTCAGGGAAACCAAAGTAATCGTAGTTCAGACCATCAGTGGATATCTGACCTCCGATGTTCTGAACCTGATGCCAGAAGTTCGAAATGACCAGACTGGCCCATGGCCCGTTGCCATACAGGAAGCTGTTTATTGGGCCCACGACCTCAACCTGCCAGGACCTGTCATAGAACGGCTCAGGAGTCCTATTGAAGCACCAACTCCACTCTTGGTCCTCCGCATCATAGAAGAATGCGTAGAACTGGTCCGCACCACTTGTGCTAGGATAGGGAAACCATCCCATGGAGATTAGGTCCCCGTTCGTGGCTTGGACGATACTGCCTTCGCCAAGTCCCTCTTGGCCGGGAACAGTCGGCTTCCATTCACGGCAACCTAGCTGGGAGAATATGGTCGGCAGGTACTCCTGCCAGGTGAGGCCTCTGTCCTCACTCCATGTAGGGTACTCGCCGCCGAAGTTGAGGATCCAGCCCTCCTTTGTGGCGGCGAGGTAGTGCTCGCAGCAGTTACCGCCGTGCTCGTTTCCATAGACCGTCCATGATGCGTTGCCCCAAGTGGTGTTTGTGAACGGGTCTGCAACTGTGAAATTGCGCGGGTCCTCGTACGAGGACGGGGGAGCGATGTATTGGTAGTCCGAATCCCAAGGAACGGTGCTATCTTCTACGGACTCGCCTCCCCCGAAGCACCCCGCGAATGCCATGCTGGCGACCATGATTGCCGCGAGGACTGTTCTCGACTTGCTGCGCTCGGTCATGGTGGACCCGTGATATGGCCGTATTTCGCACTTCGCACATGATGCGCTCTGCACCGCGAGGCGGTGAGGTTCAAAGCCTGAAGCGGGGCGTTAGCGAGCCATGCGCGCATCTGTCATGACCGCAATCCTACTGATGCTGATGACAAGTCTGGGCCCAGTAATGGTGGCATCTGCCCAGACTGCGCCCACCGATGCGATTTACATCAACGAAATTCTAGTCTCTCCTAACAACGAGAAATACAACGGCACGGACTGGAACGGTGACGGTTCGATGGGAATCTACAGCGACCAGTTCGTAGAGTTGCACAACCCCACTTCCGACGCAATAGATATTGGCGGGTGGTGGCTCGACGACATCGCCGACGGTGGTTCGCCAGCATGCAGCATCGGCTGGGGCACCATCCTTGAGGCGGGTTCCTACGTCACCTTCTACCGGTCGTGGACGGGGATCGAGTTCGATTTCTGGGACGGGGACACAATTCGCCTGCTCGATGGCTCTGGGACTGAGATGGACTCGGTGAGCTATGGGGCCGAGGATTCTGATTGGGATGTTCCCTACGGCTACGATTCCGGTGGCAACTGGGCCAAGCTGTCTGAGGGCAGTCCGACCCCGGGAGGCTCCAACGACCAAGAATGGGGCGGCGCCAACCACCTACAGGGCAACTGCTACCCTCCACAGGATCATGTCCACAGCGGAGAGTATGTCCTTGAGGGGCGTGTGGTGACGATGGTGTCCGAGAGCGATGTCATCGAAGACGGGCGAGTACTGGTTCGCGACGGCATAATCGAAGCAGTTTGGAGTGCCGCGGAAGGTGCGCCGGCAACTGCAGCAGGTGTCATGTCGATTCCAACCAGTGGCACAATCTATCCCGGATTCATAGATGCTCACAACCATGCAAAATACAACCTAATTCCACTCTGGGACCATGGTACAAACGGATGGGACAACAGATACCAATGGCAGTCCTACTCAGGCTATAGTGATGCAAAGGACATTGGGTGCTCGCTATACGACTCATCCGCGATGAGATTCGCCGAACTGCGAGCTGTCGCCGGCGGTAACACCGCGCTGCAGGGCAGCAGCACATCCTCCACCGACACCTTCGAAACGATGCTCGCGCGCAACATCGAACTCTACAATTTTGGCAAGGACTACATCCACACCAAGGTCACCGAGCTGGAGTCGGATTACTCCGGTCAACACATCAAAGACGGTAACTCCTCAGGCGAGCTCGACGCTTGGTTCCTACACCTCGCCGAGGGCGTCGATGAGTCGAGTCGCGCCGAGTTCGACATCCTCGTCGCCAACGACCTGCTCGTCGGCGAGATCGTCATTGTCCACGGCACCGGCCTGACGCAGGCCGAACTCTCAGCGCTTGGAGACGTGGGCGGGAGCTTGGCTTGGTCGCCGACCTCGAACCTGCTACTCTATGGCGACACCACGGACATCGCGACTGCGAAGGCAGAGGGTGTGAACATCATGATCGGGCCCGACTGGGGGCCATCGGGCTCCAAGAGCTCGATGCACGAGTTGAAGACCGCTGATTGGTGGGATGACAACGTCCTCGGCGATGTCTTCACCGATTACGAACTGGTTCAAGCAATCACCACCAACATCGTCGATGCTATCGGTTGGTCCGAACATACGGGCCGCATCCAAGAAGGGTTGGCCGCCGACCTAGTCGTGCTCGACACCTTCCGCTCTGACCCGTACCGCAACGTTGTCGACGCAATAGATCCTGACGTTCGCCTAGTCGTCGTGGGCGGGCTGGCAATCTACGGCGACGTCGACATCATGCAGGCAATGGACGACGAAGTGGAGATAATCGAGGGCGTCGGCTTCACCAAAGCCACCGACATCACCTACGACGGCGTGCCGGAAGCGCAGCAGACCTACGCCGAAATGCTCACTGCGCTTCAAGAATGCAACCAAGGCGCTAGCGTGCCGCTGGAGTACCTGTTCACACTCGGCGATGAGCGCTACTTCGATGTCCTGAACAACTCCCTGACATTCCAGAACGGCCGGACCATTGACCTGTGGGGGGACTACTACGACGTAGAGTTAGACGAGGGTGGACACCGTATCGATGGCACTGTCGGTGGAGCCGGTCCGATTGACACCACCCCTCCCAGCAGCGGCGGCTCGGAGGACACCGAAACGACTTGCAGCGATGGAGTGGACAACGATGGTGACCCTTACGTTGACTGCGACGATTATGACTGCAGTGACACCACTGTGTGCGGAGGCGAAGAGAATCAGACTCCAGTACCTGAACCCGAGTTACCGGTTCTGTGGACTACCTACGGACCGCGTGGAGGCACCATTCCGCACCCCACTACTATTGATGAGGGAATACACCTTGAGGTGTGCGAATCCACTGAGGAGGCTCTCTCCGGGGCTAATGTACCTACGACTCCGAGCAGCAAGATCCTGCTGTGCGGTGCCATCATGGTAGTGATGCAGCCAACCGACGAATGCATCGAAGCTGGAGGGTCGTTCTGTAACCTCGAGGTGGCAGAGGCAATCGCCGTACCCGCTCACCTGTGCTCCGATGCAGGTAGTTATCCTGATGAGGTGACCTGTCGGACAGCGTGGTCGTTCATCGATGCCGAGGATGATGGTCCGTCCCCTGAGCCGGAACCTGAGCCAGAGGATGAATCATGGATGGATGGTCCTTTCTATTGGGTAGTCATCTTCGCCGTTCTCGTAGTGATAGTTGGCTCGATAGGCGTGGTCAACTCCAACCTTCGCAGTCGTGTAAACAGCGAACCCTCTGTACTCGTCTCTGAAGAAGAGTGATTAGATCAAGCGCCAAGTCGGTCCGTCTAGGCCGTCCTCTACGAGGACGCCTATCGAAACAAGTTCGTCACGAATCTCATCAGCACGCCCCCAGTCACTCGATTTACGGGCCACCTCACGTTCGGCCAGTAATGACTCAACCCGCTCTGCGACCTCGGCTCGAGCCGAATCTGCCTGAGCCATTCCTGACCTGACCTCATCAGATGAAGGAAGGAGTCCGAGGATGTTTCCGGCATGCTTCTCCAGCCAGACCGCCACATCGGAGCCGGCTGAGGATGACACCACTCCCTGGACCTCTATTATCGCCGCTCGCGTGTTGAAGTCGTCATCCATTGCAGCGGTGAAGCGCTCGCTAGCACCTGATAGGTCAGAATCAGACTCAGTGTCTGAACTTAGTGAAGTTCCGTATGCCTCGACGAGCCTGTCGTAGTGAATGGTCGCATCACCTAAGAACTCGGGAGTCAGGTCAATCGGGTTGCGGTAGGGCACGCTCAGCAGTGCGTAGCGCAGTGCGAGGGGGGCGTGGTGCTCGAAGGCATCTCGAATGGTCCAGAAGTTACCTAGGCTCTTGCTCATCTTCTCGCCGTCTACATTGACGAAACCGTTGTGCATCCAGTAGCCTACCACTGGCTCGCTCCCAGTGCAGCACTCAGATTGGAAGATTTCCGCCTCATGGTGAGGGAAGCGTAGATCGTGGCCGCCGCCGTGGATGTCGAACTGCTCGCCGAAGTGCTTGAGGGACATAGCCGAGCACTCAATGTGCCAACCTGGTCTGCCAGCACCCCATGGACTGTCCCACGCGGGCTCGCTGGGCTTGACTCGTTTCCAGAGTGCGAAGTCGCGGTGGTCTCGTTTTCCCGAGCCGGTATCTTCGACTCGCCCGCCTGCACCAGCTCGTACCATCTCTAGGGTCTGGCCGGTCAACTGTCCGAACTTCTCCGGGGCTGTGTCGATTTCAAAGTAGACCCCGTCATCTCCGACATAGGCATGGCCCTTGTCCACTAGAGTTGAGACCATGCCGATAATCTCAGGGATTGTCTCAGTGACTCTGGGATAGTGGTCGGCTCGCAGGACATTCATCGCGTCCATGACCTCGAGGTACTCGTCGATGTTCCTGTTGGCGACCACAGAGTACTCGACACCTTCCGAGTTCGAGATGTCGAGGATTTTGTCGTCAATGTCAGTGAAGTTCTGCACGTAGTCGACATCGTACCCACTCGCCTCCAGCCAGCGATGCACCATGTCGAACGCGAGGTAGCAACGAGCATGCCCTAGGTGGCTGGGGGAGTACGGCGTGATACCGCAGACATACATCCTCACCTTGCCGGCCTCAAGAGTGGACAGCTTGCGCTTCTCGCGCGAGCGTGTGTCATAGACTCTGAGCGTCATTCTGTCCGGGCTGCGCGGCTTACCTTTCATCAACCTCGCGCCGCTTGCACCAGCGCAGAGTACAGTACGTCATGACCGGCGCGCTCGGGGTGCCACTGCACACCGAGGCAGAATCTCAAGTCTTGATGCTCAACCGCCTCAATCAGCCCGTCGTGCTCGGCTATCGCCGTGACCGTCAGATCGCCTGCGTCGGCCACGCCTTGGTGATGTGTCGAATTGACTGTGATCGAGGTGCCCATAAGACTCGCCAGCAAGGATCCTTCTTTCGCTGCAACTCCGTGCTCAGTCTCGACGCCGTCGAACCCTCCGTGGTCCTCGTGACCGGGGGTCGAGTCTAGGTGTTGGTGCAAACTTCCGCCGTGCATAACGCTGAGAATCTGCATGCCCCTGCAAACGCCGAAGAAGGGCATGTCTCTGGCCATGGCCTCTCGGATTAGGCTCATCTCAGTGGCATCCTGATCAGGATAGAACTCTACGGTCATCGACTCGGGATCTTCTCCATAACTGTCAGGACACAGATCCGGCCCACCTGAGACGACCAAACCGTCGATGCTGTCGAGGATCTTGGTCATGTCACCTGCTGGTGGGATGATGAGCGGGGTGCCACCGACCCTGTCTATAGCCGAGACATATGCCGATGGAAGGATGGCTGCATGCCTGTGCCAGTTCCCGTAAACGGTTTCACGCATGAAGCAGGTGATGCCGATGACAGGTCGCACTCAATCACCTCCTGCTTCCCTAAGTTTTCGAGCGTGTCTGAATGACCTGATGCCAGCGGTCATGAAACAGACACCTGTGGCTATGAGCACGATGTGAGACGCTAGTGTCAGATTAGACATTCCATTCCACCCAGTGATTATGCGAGCACCCCCCAGTACCATCAGAAAAGCGACGCCCATCGCTGCGTGCATGTAGTGGTGTAGGTTAGCCGTATTCCTATCAGCTAAGATGCCGAGTATCAGAAGTGGAGCACCTAGGAAAGCGGGAATCATCGCCGTGAGGGAGGGGGGATCCGAACTCTGTAGGAAGTAAGCAGCGATACCCCAAAGAACCAGAAAGCCGCCATCGGCTCTGGCTAGTTTTGGCACGGTCAATCCGAAGAAAGTGAACTCGTCGCTCATTCTATCACGTCATTGGCTCTTACTTTTGATGGTCACTGCCCGGCAAGCTCTTCAGCGGTCTAGCAATAAGTTCCTGAATTTCCTCGTCCCTAGCCACGATCTGTTCCCAAAGCAACTCAGCCACGTCCATCACTTCCATCTCGGCCCCGACTGCGTCTAGGCCGTCGTTGATCATGATCGAGCAGAACGGGCATCCTACTGCGACGGTGTCGCAGCCGGTCTCAGAGAGCTCCTTGGCGCGAATCACGTTGACTCGCTTGTCGGCGTCTTCCTCCATCCACATTTGCGCGCCTCCCGCGCCACAGCAGAACGAGTCCTGACCGTGCCTCTCGACCTCCACATCTACGCCTCCAATGACATCCCTGGGCTCATCGATTACCCCTCCGATTCGACCGAGGTAGCACGGGTCGTGGAAGGTCACGCTACGGCCATTCTTCTCTACCTGCGGCAGCTTGCCCTCATCCTGCAGTTTAGCTAGGATCTCAGAGTGGTGGAATACCTCAAGCTCGTCACCACCGTAATCGCCATACTCTTTGCCAAGAGTGTGGAAACAATGCGGACAAGAGGCGATTATGCGCTTGACACCCAGCTCCTGAAATGTCATCATGTTGGTCTCGGCCAACATCTGGAACAGGTACTCGTTACCCGCTCTGCGGGCTGGGTCTCCCGAGCAACCCTCCTGCATACCTAGGATGCCGACATCGAGGCCCGCCTCCTTTAGCAGGGATATCGTTGAGCGCGCGACCTTTTGATTACGCTCGTCGAAGCTCCCTGCGCAGCCAACGAAGTAGATGTACTCAGCGGGCTCGCCAATCTTGACATCGAGGTCCGCGGCCCATTCGGCGCGCTCGTGCGCGCCGAAGCCATACGGATTCGATGCGGATTCGATGTTGCCCATCGCCGTATTGAGGGTCTCGGGGTACTCCATGGTCTCCATCATCGCATTACGACGCAAGTCCGTGAGCTTGGGGACATGTTCGATGTAGAGAGGGCAGACATCAACGCAGGCATTGCAAGTGGTGCAGGCCCAAACTGCCTCCTCTGTGATACGCTGCATCATCGTCTCCTCGGGCTGCTCTCCTGCCAGCAGCAGCGGCGCGTGTTCGTTGGCGTAGTTGCGAACGTCGTGAATGACTTTCATCGGATTGAGTCCCTTGCCCGAGGCGTAGGCCGGGCAGACATCCTGACAGCGTGCACACGAGGTGCACGACCAGCCGTCTATCAACTGCCTCCAGGTGTACTGTGTGTAAGTGCTAACTCCGAAGGAATCGATGTCCAAGTCCTCCAGCGGAACCGCCTTGCCATCGTCGCCGACCGCGAGTGGTCGCATCTTGCCCGGCGGCTCGACATCGTGGAAGAAGACGTTTGGCACGGCCATCACCAGATGCATGTGCTTGGAGAGTGGAATCAGCACGAAGAACACGCAGATAGAGAGCATGTGGATCCAATAAGCGGATACAATGGTCCCGTCGGCAATGCCCATGCCAGAGACCCAGTATCCAATTGGCTCCCAAGTACTGGACGGGCTGTGAAAGGATTCGACCACGAACGATGTGACCGTGATGGAGAAAATTAGGAACAGGATGACGTTGCCCTCTAACTGAGATTCGCCCTTCAGTTTCTCAGGGGTGAATGCAACTCTGCGAATCAAAGCCGCGACGCATCCAATCAAAGCCATGGTGTAGCCCAGTTCGACCATCCCATTCCAAGGTCCGTTCAGCAACTCAGGGAGAACGTGGTCCGAGAAGGCGTTCGCAGTAGCAAGGTCAAACATGTCGGAGGCTAGCATCAAGAATCCCCAAAACATCAGGACGTGCATGCTGCCGGCGACGCGGTCCCTCAGGACCCTTTTTTGGCCCAGCCAGCCCGTGGTGAACTCGCTGATTCTGGTGAACCACGAGTCGAAGCGGTTGTCCTGCGCACCCAACATTACCAGCCGAGTGGCCTTCTGCACCTGATAGACGAAGAAGCCGATAGAGAGACCCCCGATGACGAGCAGTATGTGCCAACCATCCAGAGAACCGTATGACTGTAGGAGTGGATGCTCCATCTTAATCTCCTGTCAGGCTACGCCTGACAAATCACTCGGGTGGCGCTACGTCCTTGAAACAACCGCCTGCCGAGGCCAACACTCATGGTCCAATGACCCGGCCTATGGTCATGGCGAGGGCGTTCGCACCGGGCAAGTGCATCCTGTTTGGAGAGCATGCCGTGGTTTACGGTCACCCCGCAGTGGCAGTTGCCATAGACAGCGGGGTCGAGGTTAGCATCGAGGAGTCCGACAGATGGACTCTCGAGGGGCTTCCATTCGATTCGGCCAGACACCCGCACATCTCGCACATCCTTGACGAGGTGTTCAGATACGACGGACCTTCACTGAGGATGGAGGTCAATAGCGGGCTGTTCTCAGCCGCCGGATTGGGATCTTCGGCTGCCCTTTCAAATGCCATAGGGGCCGCACTGCACTCACATACCAAACCAAGCGAGCCTATCGATCCGGTCGGACTGGCTCGCATGAGCCATTTGGCAGAAGCCCGGGCACAACAGGGTCGCGCAAGTCCGACGGACACTGCCACCAGTGCTCTCGGAGGTTGCGTCGTGGTCTCGGGCGAACACATAGAGGGAACTCGGCATGTCTTCGATGCGACCCTGACAACTCCGGAGGGCGAAAGGGAGTGGTCAGTCAACATTGTCGACCTGCCCTCTGATATGGAGGAGGCGTGGCTGGTAATTGGCTTCACTGGAGAGGCTTCACCGACTGGTAAGATGGTGGCTGGAGTGGCCCAACGGCTCAAGGATGAGCCGCAGTTGGAGAAGGAGATGGACGCAATAGCTAGGATAACACGAGCCGGACTCACTGCGCTTTCAGCCGGAAACCTGGAAGCGGTCGGTATGGCTATGGACGCGTGTCATCAGAAACTACGCTTGCTCGGAGTGAGCAGTCCCTCACTCGAGGCCCTCGTAGAAGCGGTAGGGCCACACGCACTGGGGGCCAAACTGACTGGCGCTGGAGGAGGGGGCTGCATGGTCGCCCTAGCACGAGAGCCACAAAGGGTCGCAGAGGCCATCGAGATAGCCGGTGGAAGGCCTCTAATCTCCAGATTTGGGGCATCCGGCGTCCATTTACTGTGAAATTTGGTCGAAAACGGCCTATTGAGATGAAATTGCGGTTATTTCGATGCAACTATTGTTTATAAGTAGCATATAACTGCGCGGCCCATGCTTAGCGATGAAGAGCGACTGACTGTCGTAAACGTGGTCGCCTCCACCAGAGTGGCGGAGGAACTCGACCTACCTGACATAGCCATCCAACTGAACTGCGAGTACGAGCCCGAGCAATTTCCGGGCGTCGTCTACAGGGTCAAGGACCCAAAACTCGCCATCCTAATGTTCCGGTCCGGACGCGCGGTTTGCACTGGCGGTAAGAACCAGAACAACATCGAGGTTGGAATCGAGATGATGACGAAAGACCTGCGTGCTGCAGGGATAGAAACATGGGATCTCAAGGATGTCGAAATCGAGGTCCAGAACATGGTCGCCACCTACTCTCTGTTCTATCCCGAGGACTACGGCGGCATGGCTCGGATGGACGACAATAATACCCGCGTTATCGACACTGCCGACGGCGGTATTCGCGCAGCCACCGACGCGGAGGTAAAGGCCATGGGTAGCGACGACGAGGATCCTCGCATCCGCGGCATCCGCGAGGGCGAGCCTTTGGCTGCGCTTCCACGCAAGTTGAATCTGAACAATCTCACCTTCCACCTGCCGTTTGACAAGGTCGAGTACGAGCCCGAACAGTTCCCAGGGCTGATCTACAGACTCGATTACCCCAAGGTCGTCTGCCTGATATTCGGCAGCGGCAAGATGGTGATTACCGGCGCCCGCGCCAAGAGCGAGATCCTCGAGGCAGTCCAGTTCATCCAGGACGAATTGGCGGATTTACTGTAGATTTTGAGGCCCTCAGGGGTGATATTGATGCGTTCCTCGCCGTTCCGGCGAGGCATGCGCTCACACGCGAGGCTGTCTGTCGGACTCGCTCTTCTGATGATGATATCCGCTCAGTCCGGCGTTTTCATGGATGTGAAAGCGCCCTCCGAGGAACTTTCGGACTTACAAATAATGGAATCTTCAGTTAGGTCGGTAAATCTGGTAGATGTGCCCGCTTGGAAGATAAACGATGCTTGGAGCTATGATGGCTACCTCGACGTAGGTGCCTTCGTTGCCAGTTCGGGAGTCAGTTCGAATGTTCAGTATCTTGAAGGAACTCTGACGCAGACAGTATCAGACATTGGGTGGTGTGATGTAAATAACGATGGCGAGATAGATTGGGATCTGGACTTAATGTGTTACAAAGTTGAGGGGACTGCCTTCTATGAGGCCGAAGACGTAAGCCTAGACGGAAACAATGGTGACTTGCGCGTATACATGGATACCGAAGAATGGATTAGTGTTTCAGATTTGTCTGTGTTTCGTGAAGTGGCTACTTTCGACATCGATTTCATCACTACAATCTGGTTTATCACTATCAATACGCCCATAGCAGATTTGACCGTTACAAACGACTACGTCCCAACATTGGAGGGTTACGACTTCCCCCTCAGTGTGGGTGAAGTTTGGGAAACCGACTACACCGTAGAGACTGACTATAGTGGCACGAGTGATTATGTGACATTTCCCTCTGACAGCACCAGTAGTAATACCACCAGTTGGGAAGTTGTTAGCCAAGGCTATCCAGGCACATTCTACAATGGGTGTTCACAATCTTACAACATAACGAACTATGATGACAATGGAGATGAGACCGGATACAAGTGGTACTGTCCGGCGATTAGGGGCGATATTCGAACCTCGTATTCAGTCGCAGGCCTCGGAATTCAAGCCGAACATGAACTCACCACATACCAAGCGGCCAGCAGGCCAAAGCAAATCACCATCGAAGTTGAGCATCCGCTCTCTCCCCTAGATTTTGAGATATCGACTTGGATTAACGTCACCAGCCAAGGTCAGCCAATATCTGATGAAAATGTCAGATTTAGATATGAAATTGCCGCGTATGACAGGTGGATAAACGGAGGTAGCGGTACTGCATTACAACACAATCTTACTACTGCGTCAAACGGTTCTGCCTTCCTTACATTCAACACTGGCCACCTTCCTGATGGCACGACTACTCAGGGAGAATTAGGGAGTCATGGAATCATTGTATGGGCCAGTGGAACAAATCCTGCAAACTTGATTATAGGGGCTTCCACGGTAACAATTGACCCAGAAGTTCACGCAATCGATCTTATCTCTCGCTCTGAAGGTGTTACCGTAGAGAGGACTAGGGGTAACAGGACAGTCACACTGGACAACAACATAGGCTTCAATGCGATACCTGATGACCAACTGACTTTCAGTGTTCCAGTCCTCAATAGGGGACTCTCAAATTCCCCTGTAACCACTTTGTTAGTCGGTGCCCCTGACGGCTCGACATCCTCAACTGAGATCCCGAGCTTATCGAGCCTCGAGGAGATGCGGGTCGACGTTGTTTGGACTGTTCCTGAGAATCAACCATCCGGCGATATCAGCCTGACTTTTACGGTCGACCCCAACGAGGAAATTTCCGCGGACGGTAATCGGTCGAACAACGAGGGTTCGTTCACCCTTTTCATCGGCAGGCTTCCTACCGCATACCTCTCAATCGTCTTGGATTCATTGACAATGTCAGAAGTGAGTTTCAATGGTCTATCGTCATATGACCCTGATGGAGGTGAGACGACTTGTGAATTCACAGTCGAGAAGCTCAACGGCGAGAACTGGATTTCGACCGAAGAAGACTGTGTCCAAGAGTACACTTGGGATGACGATGGAGTCTTCCTAGTCTCATTGACAATCACGGACGACGAGAGTGATCAGGACTACGCTGAGGCTTACATCACCATTCTAAATAGGCCTCCAGAGGTTGAGATTGGGGTCGATCAATCCTCAGTACCGGTGCTTTCATCGGTTACTTTTGACGTCGAGGAAAGTGGAGACATGGATACGCTGAACCAAGAAGCCCCTATCGATATACAGTGGCACTTACCATGCGATGAGGGGCAGGTCGGGTTGCGGTGCACGGTCACCCCAGAATCAGAGGGCCCTTTCACTATGGGAGTCACGGTGATGGACGACGATGGAGCCACTGCCGACGACACGCTGACCATTGATGTGACGAACATTGCTCCAACAAACCCGCAGGCTGAGATCTGGTCTGGGCCAAACAGGCTCGTACCTCAGATGCTCGGAGAGAACGCTAGGTATACTGTCAATGAAGGTGATGCTTTGATTTTCAGAGGATGGGCTGATGACTCTGCAAACGACTTGGGCGGACTCCAACACCACTGGTCACCGGATGCGGAGTTACAGCCAGGACTAATCATTAGCAGCACTGGCTATCAGAGTGAATTTGGACATATCTACGACACCTCCGGGCAGCATCTCGCAACTCTGCAAGTGGTTGATGATGATGGAGCCAGCACTGAGACGCTAATTATGCAGTTCCTCGTAAGTAACGTGGCTCCATCTATCTCGCCGATTGCGCCGTTGCTCCCTGTGGCTGAGGACGAGTTGGTGCAACTGTCAATCCAAGTGAGTGACACCTTGGGCGACTTGCCCAACCTAATCTCCTGCTTCGATCTCGATCCTAGTGTCAACTCTGACTCTGAGGGCAACGCCACCGATGACTGTGACATCGAGTCGCAGCACCTTGCTCACGCCTGGTCTGACGCCACCACTGCTCCCGATCACATCGTCTTCCATGTCACAGACGATAATGGCGAGAGTGCGCGCATCCTCATCTCAATAGATGTCAACAACGTCAACCCTGATGCTAGGGCGTCTACTAGTGATTACACCCCCATGGAGGGGGACGTAATCGTCCTATCCGCGAACGGCACCACAGATTCGCAGTTCGACATGGAGCACATGATCTACATCTGGGATCTGGACATTGGCAAGGACAGCAACGGTGACGGGGATCCAGCCAACGATGTCGATAGGGAAGGGAGATGGATTGAGGTGAGCTTCTCTAGCGAAGGCACACGGACCATCCAGATGACTGCCTTCGACGAAGGGGCTGGATCTTCCATCACACTGGTCATCCAAGTCAAGAAAGAGCCATTCAGCTTCGGTGTGCTGATGGCCGACTATGGTATCTACATTGGTCTGTTCGGACTGATAGTCATTCTAGTCGCGGTGCTGATTCAGAGGATGCGCCCGCCTGAAGTTGTCGTTGAGGCCACGGTGACAGGAAACGTCAGCCGGCGCAGGGGCAAGCGAGTCTCAATGGACGATGCCTTCGATGACCCTGACTACGATCCTTTCAATGCCGAAAAGAGAAAGCGGGGACCTAAGAAAGACATAGGTGAGTCAGTGGTAGATGAGGCACCTAGAATACCAGAGCCGATGGTTCCAGAGGAGCCCGAGAAGATGGATGGAGAACTCGCGGATGCATTCAAGGAACTGACTGGAGAATCGGTGCAAGAAGAAGTTGAGGAAGAGTTTGCTCCGAGGACTGATGCAGCGTCCGTAGATGGGGCTCTGAATGACAAGGACATCGAAGGTCTCTTTGATGATTAGACTCGCCCAAGACCGTGGTCAACCTGTACAGGCTCCTCGGATTGCCCGATCCATCCAAGGTGCAGCAGCGGCCTGCAAAGCCCAAGAGGATGTCCGTCGACCCAGGTCCGCAGGTCGATGACCGGTTCCACGATCTGGGAGAAGATGTCTGGTCCGAGAGAACCGGTAGAATAACCCCCAGACCCAATCGGAGAGTTGTCTACTTGAGGCCGGATGATCTACACCGGTTACCGTTGCAAGGCATGGAGCAGGATCTGCTGGAGGGCAACATGATGTTGGTTGACCTCGGATCGCTCACTCAAATGCCCAGCCAGCAGGACGTATGCAAGAGGAGGGTGCAAGAGATGGGTGAGAGGATAGGTTACCCGGTGTTCTCGCTAAATGAGTCAGACACCTTGCTGATGGTGGCAGGCGCGAGGATGAGAGTGGATACTGACCGGCACAAACTCGGAATGGCGATTTGGAATCAACTACCGGAGTCCGAGGTCTGAGAATCATCCTCGAGCCATGTGTCAAGATCCCCTGAGGCGACCTCTTCGACGGCATGCTGGGTGAAATCACGGTAAGCCTGCCACTGGGCGATGACATCCTCACTCTCTTCACGCTGCTTCTTCCGCTCAATCGATGCATCGGCGTAGATTACACAACGGCGGAGGAACACTTCCACCAGCCTACGGCGCTCGTCAACGTCCATCAGACAACCCCTAGGTCTGAAAGCAACTCATCAGCGTGACCTTTCGGGCTGACCTTGTAGCGAACCCATCGCAGAATCCCGTTCGAACCTATGGCAAAAGTCGAGCGCAGGGTACCCATATACGTCTTGCCGTACATGTTCTTCTCCCTCCAAGTGCCATATGCCTCGTGTAAAGAGAAGTTCTCATCGACTACGAGTTCGAATGGCAGGGAGTTCTTGTCGATGAACTTCTGATGGCTCTGGGCGGAATCGGTGGAGACTCCGATGACCCTCCATCCCGAGTCCGTGAACCGAGCAAAGCTGTCGCGGAAGTCGCAGGCCTGCACTGTGCATCCCGAAGTATTGTCGCGCGGGTAGAAGTAGAGTATCACGCCATCACCTGAACTCAGCATCTCCGATAGTCTGATGGTCGATCCGTCGGTCACAGACGCTTCGAATTCGGGAGCCGCATCGCCCACACTGAGTTCCGTCGCATTACCCATGAGGCTGCGAGTCGTTCAACGGCTACAAAACCGACGGTGAATCAACTCCGCATCTCCTCTAGAATGCGCTTCTTTGTGGATGCCCATGAGCAAATGGGGCACTGAGTGAGGTCGTGGCGCAGAGCCGGGCAATGCTCTCTTCCAAAGTAGATTATCTGCAGGTGTCTACGAATCCAAGTTTCTTCGGGGAAGACTTTCTTGAGGTCGCGCTCGGTTCTGACAACGTTGCTGTCGTTGGAGAGTCCCCAACGCGCTGCTAGCCTGTGGATGTGGGTGTCAACCGGGAATGCAGGCACTCCGAAAGCCTGCGCCATAACCACACTGGCAGTCTTGTGACCCACTCCTGCGAGGGACTCGAGAAAGTCCCAATCCGGCCTCACTCCTCCTCCGTCCTCTACTATCTGCTCTGCCATTCGCTTGAGATTGCGGGCCTTGGTTGGAGCAAGTCCGATCTCTCGAATGATAGTGTGTATCTGTTCGACCTCTAGAGAAGCCATGCGCTCAGGGGAGTCCGCAAACTCGAACAGCGTCGGAGTCACCTCGTTCACCTTCTTATCCGTGGTCTGTGCCGACAGCATGACAGCGACCAGCAGGGTGTATGGATCACTGTGAGCGAGAGGGATTGTTTGCTCAGGGTAAATCTCATCCAGTATGCGGCCGATTTGATGCGCCTTCTCGGCTCGCCGCATGCTAATCCCTCAGATCTTCCTTCAATCCTAGGATAAACGCGCCGAGGATACAGAGTCCGGGAACGCCATAGCAAGGTATGTACATGAAATCATCAGGACTGGTGGATTGGAGATTTCCCCCTAGAAGCCAGTAGGCGAACAAGGCCAGTAGGATGCTTGGGAATATTGCAATCGCAGCGAAGACTGTGGCTCGCATCAGTCGCATAGGACGTCCTCGTGCTCTCGCATGATAAGGTTCGTCAAAGGCCGAACAGACTCTCCATCTGTGCACCACTGCGAGTGTTCAGAACATCCTCCGCACTGAGCCATCCCTTACGGGCCACCTGTACGCCGAACCAGAAATTCCGCAGGCCGTCGGTGTCATGGGCATCAGGGTTGATGCATACCGGGACACCTTGTTCTTTGGCATACTTGCACAGTCGCCAGTCGAGATCGAGTCGGTAGGGAGACGCATTAATCTCCACCGCCTTCAGTTCGCCCTCGGCGTTAATCTCGCCCATTCTTCGTAGAACGGCGTGCATGTCGACGGGAAAGCCTTCTCTGCCCTGCAGTATGCGCCCCGTAGGGTGCCCTAGAACGGTGAAAGTCGGGTCCTCGACCGCTCGGATGAGGGCTTCGGTGTTGGCTATCTCGTCGCGACCCCTCCAACTGCCAAGCGCATGCACACTCCCTACCACGTGAGAGAGAGAGTTGCGCACCTCGTCAGGGTAGTCGAGGCTGCCGTCGACTAGGATGTCGCACTCGCTGCCGTGCAGCAGGCGGAAGTCAGTACCCGAGTCTCGCCACTTCTCATTCAGTGCTCTAATCGACTCCGCTTGACCGGGTACGTCGGTCGCGGAGACGCCGATTTGCCTGCCGCCGATGTTCAGCACCTCTGAGTGATCGGCTATCCCTAGGTACTCCCAACCCAGATTCATCGCCGCTTCTGCCATCTCCTCGAGCGTCGCAGTACCGTCTGAGGCCACGGTGTGATTGTGCAGTGTCCCCTTGATATCAGAGGGCTCAATTAACGTCGGAAGGCCTACGCCGCCCTCTGCTGCGGCCTCTATCTCGCCCATGTCCTCTCGCATCTCAGGCGGTACCCAAGACATTCCAAGATGGTCGTAGATATCGGCCTCATCAGCGCATTCAAGAGTGTGTTTGGCGGCCTCCATGCCGATGGAATCTCCGGCGGCCTCCTCTGGAAACAACCCGAACTCGTTGAGGCGAAGGCCGCGGCCTATAGCAGTCTGACGCATTCTGATGTTGTGTTCCTTGGAACCGGTGAAATAAGCCAAAGTAAACGGGAATGCCACAGGAGCTACTATCCTGACTTGGGCGTCAATGGTTGCATCGCTGCTACGTTCTCTCAGCGTCTCGGCCAACTGCACGTCGACGCTGCCATGGCCACCAGTCCCTCCGAGCATGTCAGCCTCGAGAATGAGGCTGACCTTCGACTCACCGTGCCCCTTGACCTCGGCGATTCCGGGGAACGCGAGTATAGCCTCGATGACCGAGTTGTGGTCTTCTGGTTTCGCCCCGACCACTATGTCGAGATCTCCAATGGTCTCCCTACGCCTGCGGGCACTTCCCGCAAGCTCGGCTCTGATGACTCCGGGTATCGCAGATACTCTCTCTTCGAGAGCTTGCCCGTAAAGCAGCCCTACATCCATCCTGCTGCGTCCCTGATAGCGCCGTAACAACTCGATTCCATCGAGGTACTTCTGCTGGCTCTTATCACCGAACCCAGACAGCGGCGCGATATGGCCCATTTCGCAAGCTGCCTTCAGTGACTCGACCGAATCCACCCCGAGTTCCTCATACAGAGTGCGTGCACGCTTCGGCCCTAGCCCAGGAATGCCAACAATCTCCATCAACCCGGGCGGGACGCGTTCGTATAGTGAGGGTAGGCCTCCCCAAGAGCCTTTCAATACTGCCTCGGTAATCAGTGCACCCAAGCCCTTGCCTATTCCCTTGACCTCAGTGATGCGTTCCTCATTCACCACCACCAGTAGGTCCTCTTCAAGCGAAGCCAGTGCGCGACTCGCGTTCTGGTAGGCGATGACGCGGAATCGGTTGGCCCCGTCTAGCTCGAGGAGCACCCCGGCCTGTTCGAGGACCGTGACAATCTGAGACTTGGTGATGAAAGGGGGGCCCTCGGACCTCGCCTTCGGTAGACTCCATCCGGACGACTTGACCACGCTCCCAACCAGTGGTCATTCGACTTGACTCTGTCCCTTGGCGGTAGGAAAGTCCGTCCCCAACATACTCAAGCGGCTCCACGCACGGCTCGGTGTGGATGCTGTTGCGTTGGCTGAGACAGCCTCAGTGAGCTTGTGCAGTGTCGCTGTTATCCTCTGGATGTCGATAGGTACCTTCTCTCGGACCGAGGCCGGTGAGATGCTGGCTCAGCGAGTGATAGCGGTGCTGTGCCTCGTATCTGCTGTGATGCTATTCGCTCTCCACTACATGGGAGGGGAGCTGTGGGGATCTAGGAATGTTGCGAGGCCGATGGCCGTGGTGGCTGTGATATTAGCGCTGGCCGGAGTGATGAACATTAAGGGAAAGGATGTTCAGGGCGAGGCCAATCCGCACAAGATAGCAAAGATGCGGGCTGAGGAAGAGTAGTTACTCACCGGAGAGCTTGTCATCGATGAATACACGCATGTAGTCTGGCAGTTCGCCATTGACGAATACGACGTCGTGCACCTCTTCGAGCTTCATCAGCGAGTAGTAAATTTGCATCGCCGTCATCGGAGTAGCGCTGCAACCGGTGCATCCACCCTCTAGGGAGATCATGATTACGCCGTCAGTGGTGTCCATCACATTGACCACTCCGTCATGCGCGTCGAGTACGGCCTGAACCGGCCCGACAGAGTCGAGAATCATCTGCTTGTCCACCATATGGGGCCTTCCTCCGGTAATGCAGTCCGGGGGGTGACCTTTCAACCAATTGCCCCTCGGGGATGCTATGGGGGCGCACACGAGAGTGATGCTTCTTGACCTGCTCGTCGAGCGTTCTGAGTTCGGCCACGGGGGCAATCAGGAGATGATCAGGCCCCTGGCCGAGGCTGGCAGCGTGGAGGTACTGTTGCTCACCCCCCAGATGCAGTCCCAAGAGGTCGGTGACAGGGCACAGATAGAGGGCGAGATTGTCCTGACGGATGACGACGTACCTCACTGGGACGACGAATACAGTTTCTGGCAGGAGTGCGTTGTCGATATCTCCGGCAATCCAGTGCGCTTCCGCAGAATTGCCATGCCGTTGCACGGCGACGATGATTTGACCTCTGAGTGGTTCTCTAACTTCGATGTGGATGCCTTGTACTGCAGCGGCTCTCGCAGCAATGTCTCAATTTGGGAGGACTGGATGAATGGCGGTGCGTCGCTCCTACGGGTCTCAGCGAGGTCAGGAACTCCAACACTCGGCATCTGCTTCGGGCATCAGCTGCTGTGCAAGGCTTTGGGGGCGAAGATTACCAGGGAAGATACTCTGTTCAACGGGGTCTCTAATCTCGAACTTACCAACGAAGGCAGGGGTGACTCACTGTTCGGCTCGAGGAGGTCGGGCCCGGATGACACCCCGGTTGTGCTGTTCACTCACCGAGACCATGTCGTGACAGTTCCTGATTGCTGCTCGCTGCTCGGCCATACAGATCACAACCTCGTAACCGCGGTAAGGGTTCTCGACGAGGATGGCGAATGCCTCCCAGCATGGGGAGTGCAGTTTCACCCAGAAGCCGCGAAGGCCCGCATTGATCGCGCCTTCGAATGGGGCCACATCAGTCAAGAAGAGTTGGATTCATTCCAGAGAGAACACGACGGGGCCGGCATCCTAGGATCTTTCGCTTCCACTGTTCTATGTGCCTGATTCGTCCGCCCCTTCGGGGCGGATGCGCAGGATTTGGATTATAAGCGGGTCTTGGGTCGGCGGGGCGACAGGTGAACAGTATGATTGAGATAGAGAACATCCAAGAAATAGGAGCAGGGACAGCAATAGTAGGGCTACTGATCGCTTTCATGCTGTACAAAAAAATCAACAAAATCGAGATTGGCAATCCAATTGTCGCAGATATTACTCAGCAGATTCAGAATGGCGCCATGGCCTTCTTGAATGCAGAATACAGGTATCTCGCCATATTCGTCGCAGTGGTTGCTGCGTTATTGTATGCTAACCCAACCACTGAGTCGGAGACTGCGATAGCTTTCCTCGCTGGTGCTGCAGCAAGCGTCGTTGCTGGTTTCAGTGGCATGCGCGCGGCTACCAGCGCTAATGG
>LWDU01042159.1_pt1 | contig 70774 bp, 76 predicted proteins | sample 727161 | NCBI WGS metagenome assembly LWDU01 (sample SAMN04566230, study PRJNA314399) | hydrothermal vent metagenome | isolation source: deep sea hydrothermal plume seawater | place: Mexico: Gulf of California, Guaymas Basin | collected 2004-07-11 | reverse complement strand
ATTGCGAAATTGGTATCTTTATCATTGTTTACAATAAACTGACCCCAGCCAATAAAAGACAGGTACATCAAAATGCATACTAATATAGGCCAAGCTAATAACATTAGTTTGTGTTTCCTTTATTAAGAGAATTCTACTTGAGTCCCTTATTTACTGTCATAGTAGATAAAACATGAGAGCGTATTGCTCTAATAAACAAATACAATAATGATGCCTTGAAAGAAACTGAAACAATGCAGTTTATAGAATGACTTAATTAATTAACACAATGTTTTGAAGAACTTGGTGGAATTACTAAGCTGAAAGCCTGTTATTAGAGTTCCATGTGAAAGTTGGTCTCTGTCCGGCTCTTATTTTAAAAAAACCTCTACCAAAATGGTAGAGGTTTTTTTTGCCTTAGGCTTAAGAAAGGATATTAATCTAAATCTATTTCAAATTAATAAATAACGAGTTGTCTTACTAATTCTGTATGACCAAGTACTTCTGTTATTTCTGCGTTTATAGATGATTTTGTTGCATTGTTTAAAGATGGATCATCTCTTGTTAAGATGATCACTGTAGCTGGATGTACAAACAAATTTGGTAAGGCAGCATCATGATGATAATCTTTTTCTAATGTCTCATGAGACATATCATTTAAACTATCTTTAAGTGCTAAGGTTTTTGTTAAGTATTCATCACACTGTGGCAAACGAAAACGCGCACTAGCAATAATATCTTCAGATAATACTAATAATACCTCCGCTTGTTTACTTATAGCTTTTGAAGTACTAGATTCATTTTCGAGATTATTAATCAATTTTTTTGCTGCAAATTCATAAGCTGCTAATAATCCAGCTGTAATTGATATGCGTTGGCGTTGATCTTCATTTTCTATTTCTGTTTTTTTAACATTTTCGATTTGTTTTTCACTCATCGTCCCACTTGAATTGCTTAGTGGGCTAAAGCAGATAGATATAAATAAAATTGAATATAAAAAAGATTTAGACATTTACTCAAATATTCCTAAAGAAAAATAAAGTTAATGATAAACATTCTCATTAACAATTAAAAGTAATATCTACGAAATTAGAAGATATATTAAGAAAAGGTTGATCGAAATACAGGTTAACTTGATATTTTTTTATGCAAATGAGGCAAAGATGATTTATCGCCCGCTTTCATATATCTTTTTTCACTACCTGTAGCGGTAACGTTTTCATATACGCCATCATCTCGCTTAACTAATTTAGTAAAGCCATGCTCTTTGAGTTTTGAATTACCAGTGGGCATATTAATAGCAATAGGTCGGATGACGAGCCTGACAGGTGCCAGCATATCGGTATCACCCAGAGGTGTTTGCGTGGCAAAACAGACTTCACCCCAGTTTTTTAATTTGGTATTGATGCTGTGATGGACTTCGACTGTTTGGTCATTGGCTTCACAGAAATAATCATAATTTGGCATAGCGTAAGTATTTAACAGTAATTACTAATCTGGAGATTATAGAGTATATTTATTCCCATTCCAGTTCTGTAAAAGCTTTGGATACATTACTGGCATGTTGATATTCATGTAGTAACAGCTTTGATTGATTATCTTTATCGATTGTTTCCATTGCATCATTTAAAAACAGCCCCTCTGCTACTGCTTTACGAGTGTCCTCAAGTAAACGTCGTAAATAACTTTGTTGCTGTTCTATAGCTAGTTTTAAAGTTGTAGCGGTAGCACCATGACCAGGAACTACTTTTTCTACATCAAGTTGTTGTAAGGTATCCATCGTGTTTAGCCAGCCCCTAAGACTACCGGTTAATGAAGGAATGCGTTGCCTAAAGATTAAGTCACCAGCCCAAAGGGTTTTCGTTTTATCATCAATGATAATTAAATCATTATGACTATGAGAAATAGCATAAGGAATAAGCGTTAATAGTCGGCCACCTAGATCCAGTTGCATAGACTTACTGACTAGAATACTAGGGCCTATAATTGATGATTCTTCAGGATTTAAGCCTAAATCATTTTTGAATTGTTCCAGAAAAAAAGCTCTATTATGTTCGACCGCATCTGCAAGTTGATGATGACCTACAAAACTAGTTTCTTTTGATTCGAATACTTTATTACCAAGTATGTGATCAAAATGTACATGGGTGTTAATGACATAACAAATGGGCTTATTCGTAATAGATCGAATACTTTGGAGTAACTTCTGACCAATATGTATTGAACCGCCCGTATCAATAACGGCAACACATTTATCGCCAATAATAAAACCAATGTTAGCAATATCATCGTGTTGACTATCTTCAATTGAAACATGCTCGCCAGTATGGACAAAATTAGCTTCTGAAATTTCAGCCAAATTAAAATCATTATCTAATTCTGTAGCTGGGATAGATTTTGAAAAGACAAAAATAACTAATGAAAATATATAGATAATATTTTTTATATTTAGTAAATGTACATATGTGAGCATAATGATTGGACTGAGTAAATTGAATAAGTTTAGTCGATTAGCTAATTAAGCCAAATTAAAAGTGTGAAATCGGATAATAATCAAAGGAATATGGATAAGAATAATAACAGTAAGTAACTGATAGTAAAGATAAATAATAATAATTCTTGTGGAAAATGAGAATCTAAACTAGTGTTTTAGTAAAGAACATGAAGAACCTTTCTAATATAATCATCTTATGCCCGAATTATTTTTGGGCAATAGTCCAAGCGTTCGGGCTGTATATCAATGTAAATCAATTTAAACCCATGATTTTTCTTATTTAATGAAGGAGATGTTATGTTCGAATATGATCAGGAAATAGTTAATGCACTACTAAATAAAAATAATAATTTTAAACGACTTTTTGATAAACATAGTTCATTGAAAGATACTGTAAGAGAAATGAATGAAGGTAATATTGGTATTGATCAACTTTCATTAGAAAAACTTAAAAAAACAAAACTGAAATTAAAAGACCGTATGTCTTTAATAATTGAAAACCATCGGTAGATGCATGTTTAATATATTCAAAACTATATGTTTACAGTTAAGTTCATAATTATCTAGCATCCAATTATTTTGGGGCTAATTAAAGAGTAAGGCGAATACCAATAGCCAATAGCATACAAGCGAGTATCGGACGCATATATTTATCTGGCAACAAAGTCCCGAAGTGGCTACCGAAATAAATACCTGGTAATGACCCGATAATCAGACTTCCTAGTAAAAAATAATCTACTGTACCAATATGAGCATGACCTATACCGGCAATAGCAGTAATAGGAATAGCATGGGCAAGATCAGTAGCGACTATCTTAATGGCTTTATATCTAGGATATAAAAAGAATAAAAATGCTGCACCAATAACACCTGCACCGACAGAAGATATCGTAACCAGAGTTCCAATTAATGCACCTGCAAAAATAGTAATAGGCTTACGAAGTTTGCGATGAAGCAATTTAATCGAAGCGTATTTTTCATTTGTACTCAGTTTATGTAGTTTATTACGGCTTATGAGAAATAGGCCGGTTAGAATTAGCGAGACACTTAATGTTGTCATAATCAAGTTATCGTAATTAATTCCTGCATGATCGAGCTTTCTGATAATGAAAATTGAGCAGAGCGATGCAGGAATGCTACCCATGAATAACAAGTTCAAGATTTTCCACTGAATATTGCCATGTTTATAATGGACTAATACTCCACCTGATTTAGTGATAGCGGCGTAAAGTAAATCTGTACCTACGGCGACAGCCGGCTGAATATTAAAGCCCAATACCAAAATGGGTGTCATTAATGAACCGCCACCAACGCCCGTCATACCGATGATAAAACCGACACCAAAACCAATTATTGAGAATGTGAAATCCATATGTCTTTGTTATTTATTGTTAATTCGACTATATATTAAAAAACGAGCTAATTTACAGCTAGTCATCTATTCTGAAAAGGAATTATTATGTATATTTTTAGATTATTTACTTATAAGGGATCTGTCGATGAAAATTCAACAACTTAAATATATCTGGGAAGTTGCGAACCATGATTTGAATATCTCAGCAACGGCTGAAAGCTTGTTTACTTCTCAACCCGGAGTAAGTAAGCAAATTCGAATGCTTGAAGATGAACTGGATGTGCAGATTTTCCAGCGTAATGGCAAGCACCTCACTGAAATTACACCAGCAGGTCAAATTATCATTGATATGGCCGGCGATATATTAGACAAGGTCGAAGCTGTGAAGCGTGTTGCTGAAGATTTTAGTAATAAACGCCATGGTAGTCTTTCTATTGCAACGACGCATACTCAGGCACGTTATGTTTTACCAAATATTATTCAAGAATTTATTAAGCTTTATCCTGATATTTCTCTGGATATGCATCAAGGGACTCCTGTACAAATATCAGAATTAGCATCTAAAGGCACTGTTAATTTTGCAATTGCAACAGAGGCATTAGAGCTTTTTGATAATCTAGTCATGATGCCATGTTATCGCTGGAACCGAAGTGTTGTGGTAAGTCATGAACATCCGTTAGCAAATGAAACGTCATTAACATTGGAAACCTTGGCTGAATATCCCATTGTCACATATGTCTTTGGTTTCACTGGTCGGTCGCAATTGGACCAAGCATTTCAAAAAGCAGGTTTGTCACCAAAACTTGTTTTTACTGCATCTGATGCTGATGTCATAAAGACTTACGTCAAAATGAATTTGGGTGTTGGTATAGTGGCTAGTATGGCTTATGACTCTGAAATTGATAAGGAACTGGTTTCAATTGATGCCAGTCATTTATTCGAACCGAGTGTTACCCGAATTGGCTTTCGCCGTGGAATATTTTTACGTGCCTATATGTATGAGTTTATCAAGCTGTTCGCACCACACCTGACAGAAGAAATTATTCAGAAATCAATGCAAACGAAAACGAAACAGGAACTGGAAGATATCTTTAAAGATATAGAGCTGCCTGATTACTAGTCTAAATCTGAAAGTAAATTTTTTGCGGAAACGTAGTGAAAAAACTATAAATTAACTTTTTTGTTTTACGTTGCCAGCATGTAAACCACATTCTTTCTGGGTTGCTTCTTCCCACCACCAACGACCCTCACGTTCATGTTGATTAGGTAGAACTGCGCGAGTACAAGGCTCACAACCAATACTAATATAACCTTGTTGATGTAATGCATTAAAGGGAACATCATTGCTTCTTATGTACTCCCAGACATCAGCAGAGGACCAGTTTGAAAGTGGATTAAATTTAATTAATTCTTTATCTATCGTAGAGAAAGCGTCATCGCGTTCAACAACAGGCACATCATTTCGAGTATCCGGACTTTGATCTTTTCGTTGACCTGTTACCCAAGCATCCAGACTAATAAGTTTCTGTCGCAGTGGAATTACTTTGCGAATACCGCAACATTCTTTATGACCATCGTTATAAAAACTATATAAACCTTTTTCTCGTACTAGGTTTTGTACGGACTCGGAATCAGGAGAAAGCACATCAATCTCGATATTGTAATGTTCACGAACCTGTTCAATAAACCGGTAAGTTTCGGCATGCAGTCGTCCCGTGTCGAGTGAAAAAACCTTCACATCGGATTTGAATTTAGTTGCCATATCAATCAACACGACATCTTCAGCACCACTAAATGAAATAGCGATATTGTCGAAGTTTTCAAGTGCAAATTTTATGATGGCGACAGGCGAGCGGTTTTTATACTCATTTGCCAGTTCTTCCAGATTAGATTCTTTTGAGCTCATAGTGGTTTTTATAGCTAAGTTATTGATTTTTGTTTTAGTATTATTCAAAAAAGATAATTTTATCAGAAAGCTTAATTGCAACATATATTATGCTCTTAATATTTGCAGTTCATATTCATATAAAATAGTTTTAACTAGAAAGTATGGTGCATACTAACTAATTATGAATAAAGTATTATTTTATCTAATGTGTCTGGTAATATTAGAAAAGATAACATTTTCCCAGTGGAGTCAGTATAAATGAGTGATAAAGAAGAAGTTCAAACGATGTGGTCGGAAAGTTTGCTTGAGCATCTTTATCTGGCATTAAGAAAGAATAAGGATAATGCCATGATTCTGGAGCTTATTGAGGAACTTAGAGCGAAAGAATATGACGACGAATTCCTTATCAATAAGGTTAAGATGAAAGTTGGTCAAAATGAAGCGACTAGACTTGAAGGTTTATTGTCCGGAAAAACTGTAGGTGGTAGTAGTCTTACTAGTGGCGAAAAACCACTAAGTAAAGCTGATCAGGCACGTGCGAACGCAGCAGCCAAAAAAAAGGCGGAACAGAAGTCTGGTCTTGTTGGCAAGATTAAAGGAATATTTGGCGGTAGTTAATTAATATCTAGAAAGTATGGCTTTCTAGATATTTAATCGGAATATATGTTCCGTGAGCAGATAGGTCTGTCAAATAAAGCGTATTAGACTCGTCTGCTTCGATAAGTAAATGCATCCGAGAGATATCCCGAAAATTTGGGTCAAGTACGATATCGCTTTTGCTATCACGACCAATCAGGTTTTTGCCTGTTTTTAATTCATAACTCCGACCAGCTTGGTCAACAAATTTACTGCTAGAGCCACTAGAAACAATTTTACATTGATGCCTGGAGAGTACCACATCGATCTCTAAATTTGGTTTCATTCTAATCGTTACATTTTCACCTTTAGGCATTTTTTCCATCTCGGCACTTTGTTTATTTCCAGAAAGTGGTTCAAACATAGTGCTGTCTAGAATTAAGGTATCTTTTAAATCAATTCCTGTTTCTACGTCGTTTAAAGGACTAGATAATTGATTATGTTTTTTCTTTTCTGAATAAAGATGTTTGATTATTTCCTGTCTAGATGAGAGGTACTGCATATATTTTACAAGGGCAATGCGTCTGAATGCGTTTAATTCATCATCTCCATTATGCAGCGCAGCAATAATTAAACGCCAACTGTGATCCTGAGAAAAAATTTTAGCATCCATCTCACGTAAGGCACGGTTAATAGTTTCAGGTTTTTCTATCGATTTTGAGAGTATGTATACGAATTTCTTTTCAGTATCCTTAATTGTTTTCGCTTCTTTTCTAAGCTCATCCAGAGAGAGCTTGACCAGGCTAATAATTTTCTTTGAAGGTACTGATGTTCTGCCCGTAAGACTAAACTCAAAGTCCGAGATAGAAGAAAATTGCAGGACTTGTTCACCAACCGTGAGTTCTATGGGTTTAGAAAATAAATTTTTTAACATCAGATAATAAATAATGAGAGAAAATTAAAGAATATATATTTAACTCCAATCATAGCTCATCCGACGTAAAATTTGTGAACCAGTTTGCATTGTTCATTTAGTATTGTGAAAACATCACCCTGTTATTACTAAGTTCAGCAATGTTTGCTTTTAACATTCAAATTCTATTTGTCGTTTTTCCAATATTTTTTCTCGTTTTATAGAACCGCAGTTTGATAATGACTTACTGAATGAATAAAAACGATAAAGATCTTTTTCAAGTTTTTCATAGATGTCGATAAATGCAGGGACATGCTTTCTATAAGTGACGATAGCGGCTAATTTTGCATTATTAATTCCGGATGAAAACCATTTTTTGTAACTATCTTTTTCCCAACTCTGACTTATCCTGGAATACTCATCACTCATTTGTTGCAGAGCCTGTTGTTTTCGTTGTCGTATTGTTTCGTCCTTTTCAGTTGATTGATAAAGCTCATTCAATATTGATTTGAAACGCATGACAAGATCGATGAATTCTTTTTCCTGATCCTGAGATTGTTGATACTCTGTAAGCAATTTTTTTTCAGGTTTTTGCGTTAGCCATTTTGTTACGCCGATATGTGCTACTGCATCAGCATAGGCCTCATTAAATTCGGTGTCATTTTTAATGTAAAGTTGTTGATGGGCAAGCTCATGAAATATGACTGTGGCCAAGCGAATATCACTCCAGCGAATCATGGTGTTTAGTACGGGGTCATCAAACCAACCGAGGGTTGAATAAGCAGAGACTCCGCCAAGGTAAATATCATATCCCTGTTTTTTTAGTTCAGTGGCATGCTGTTGTGCGTCAGTTTGAGAAAAATAACCCCGGTAACTCAAGCAACCAACAACCAGATAACACCAGGTGAGAGGCTTTAAAGAAAACTCTTCAGTGGCAAATATATTCCAGATGATATAATCACGTTCCAGATCAGCATAGGATAAATAACTGCCATTTTCCGGCAGACCAAGTTGTTGAATAGAAAAATCTCTTAGTGCCAACACTGTGTTTAGATTGTTTCGAAGTGCGTCAGATATATTCTGGTCTTTCAGAACATCATCTATTTTCTGCCGTTTTTGTAATACTTCATACTGTCCGTGGATAGATTGGGCGTAATAGTTAATAGAAGCGCAACCGGAAAGTAAAAAAATGATTAACAGTATTATCGCATGCCTATAATAATGTCGATTTTGTGTCATCATTGATATATAGATATATTCAAAAATTAATCGCGGTAAATAAAAGATGTTTACGACTTTAATTGATTTTGATTCATTACACGATGCTTATGAAAATCCAGATTGGCTCATTTTTGATACACGTTATGATTTAGCAGATAAGGATGCGGGTAAGCGAGCGTATCTGCAAGAGCATATTCCCAGTGCAATTTATGTCGATTTACATGATGATTTAAGTCGGCCTCCGGCAACAAATAAAGGACGTCATCCTTTGCCCTCGGTTGAAACCATGAATGTCTTATTTTCAGAGCTTGGTATACATTCAGGCTCACAAGTAATCATTTATGACAATTCTTCAGGTGCTTTTGCAGCGCGTTTATGGTGGATGTTAAGACATATGCAGCATGAGGCCGTTGCCGTGCTCGATGGTGGTTGGCAAGCGTGGTTAGCTGCTTCAGGACCAACTGATTCAAATAATGAAATTCGTTCAGAAAGTACGTTTAATAATCAGGCTATAAAACAGGACGTTATTGATATAGACCAAGTACAGAATTTTGATTTAATTATCGATTCCAGAGAACCAGTACGTTATAGAGGGGAGTCAGAACCTATGGACAAAGCTGCAGGTCACATACCAGGCGCAATTAATCGGTTCTGGAAGGATAATCTTTTGGAAAATGGTCAATTTAAGGAAAAATCCTTACTAATTGAGGAGTTTGAAAAAATGTTGGGAAATACGCAATCTGAAGAAGCGGTATTTTACTGTGGGTCTGGTGTAACAGCCTGTCATAACCTACTAGCGGCGGCATATGCGGGTTTAGATTTGCCTAAATTATATGCTGGCTCATGGAGTGAATGGAGCAGCAATCCTGAAAATCCGGTAGCAACAGGACATTAAGTCTATATTATTGATGATATAATCTAAAACATTTCAGTATGTTACGAATAGATCTATAATGAACGATTTAGGCAAACTAAAATTTTTATTTAACATGGATAAAATGTTTAGATTAATTCTGAAAGTCTCTCTAATTCTGTTGAGCGTGAATATTTATGCTGAACCAGAGTCAATAGCAACAGTTGTAGATACTGAAGTAGAAATGCTTGAGGATATACTCAGCGATACTGTAGAAAGCCCCCTAGCCGAAGAAGCAGAAGTCATTGCAGAAGATATTTTTGCTGAAGAGATAGAGCTCCTAAATGAAACTGATTCGAGTAGTACTGCTGTTGAAGATAATTTGATAGATGCGGATGGTGAGTCAATATTAATCAAGGATGTTGTTTTAGTACTGGATAACTCCGGTAGCATGAAGAAGAATGATCCCAAATTCCTTGTTAATAGCGCAGTAAAAGAATTTATCAGTCAACAAGATGAAAATACTCGCGTAGGTATTGTTATCTTCGATCAGGTGGTACGTTTGCCTGTCCCTTTAACCGATGCTTCATTGTCAAATCGAGAGACCATACTTAATAGCATTGAAGAAATAAATTATAAAGGCTTGTTTACTGATAGTCCGGCAGGTATCGAGCGTGCTATTTATGAATTGAAGAATAATGGTCGTGTTGACGCAGAAAAATCCATTATCTTTATGACGGATGGTATTGTTGATACGGGTGTACCTGAACGTGACCTGGAAAAATCCAAATGGTTACGTGAAGATCTAGCTCCAGATGCTGCCGATAATGAAATTAAAATATTTGGTATTGCGTTTACAGATGCTGCGGATTTTCAGTTAATACAGTCTATTTCACAAAAAACAGATGGTGAATATTATCGTGCATTGACCGTCGAAGATTTACAGCATGTTTTTGAGCAAATCAACGTTATTATCAATACACCACCTGAACCAGAAGTGACTCAAGTTGTTACGGAAGCACCTGCACCAGTAGTTGCTGCACCGGTCGTACCACCTGCGCCTGTAATTATCGAAGTGCCAGCTCAGACGATGGGTGAGGAAGAACGTCTTCGTTCAATGATTATTATTGCCGCAGCAATAGTGTTAACAATCACATTGCTAGGGATACTTATTTTACTTTTGCGTCGGAATAAAGAATTAAAAACAGGTGTAGATGAGTTTGTTCAAGATGCCTATATAAACGATCTACAAGGAAAGACTGATAAACAGACGCATAAGTTGGGTACTCGGCCGACTGTGTTTGGTCGTGTCGCAGGCAAAGATGTGGATCATCTGGACTATATTGTTGTTAATGAATCTACCATTGGTCGTCGTCATGCATTAATCGAATTTAAAGACTATTCATTTTGGATTATTGACCAAGGCAGTATTAACGGTACGTTTGTAAATGGAGAACCTGTTAATAGTGAGGTACGTTTAAAGCACGGCGATCGTATTCGATTACATAAATGCGATTTTGAATTTATCATGCCAGAAATGGAAGAAAGCGGCGCGACTGTTATCTCTAATACGGTCTTTGCTGGAGAAGCTGCTGCTATGGATGATTCTGAAGATGCGACAGAAATTCGTGATCATGGTGATTCAGGGGAATTGAATGCAGAAGAATTGAATGCTGCAACAGATGCAGATATGGATTTTGATTTAACAGGAACAGATTCGGTTGATGATTTAGACTTAGCTGGTTTATATGAACCTGACTCCGATGAAGATGCAACAGAGATTCGTGAGAATATACCTGGTGTGGAAGAAAAATCGGCCGAACCTGAATTTGATTTAACAGAAGCAGAAGCAAGCTCTGAAGACGAAACCATTATGTTGGATGACGATGATGAGACAGAGGGTGATGACGCGACCTTACGTAAAGATGGAAAGTAATTATTCTTCGAATAAATTATTTAAGAATCATTAACTTCCAAAATATTTTATAATTAATTTTTTGTCACAGTAGATTTAAACTACCCTCACCTATGAAAAAGGGACATGCTTATCTGTTATCAATAATCTCAGATGGTAATATTCATTCAGGAGAAGAGCTTGCTACCCAACTAAATATTTCCAGAGCGGCTATATGGAAGTCGATAAAGCACCTTGAGTCATTAGGTGTGCTCATCGAAGCAATACATGGAAAAGGCTACCGTTTAGTCCGCGCTATAGAATTATTATCCGAAAGAAAAATCAATAAATTATTGTCTCCTGTGGCACAGGAATGTTGTCATGATATTGAGGTGCTATTTAAAACTGAATCAACTAACTCCAGTTTGTTTGAACGATTAGTTAGCGAGAAAATTCACGGAAAAATTGTATTAGCTGAATATCAATCGCAAGGCCGTGGTCGTAGAGGCAATAAATGGCTTTCACCTCTTGGTAGTGGCATAACCTTATCTGTTGGTTGGCAATTTGATATTGCGCCGAAAGCATTAAGTTTGTTGTCCCTATATATGGGCGTTGCTGTGGCTCGTACTTTAGAGTCAGAAAAAATTTCGGAAGTAGGTTTAAAGTGGCCAAATGATATTCTTGTCATGAATAAAAAAATAGCTGGAATACTAATTGAAGTTCGCGGTGAAGCCAGTGGTCCTGTTGATGTTGTTATTGGTATCGGTATGAACTATGAATTAGCAGAAACTGTTAAATTAGATATAAAGCAACCGGTGACTGATATTTGTAGTAACACGCAACAACGACTGTCACGAAACAAAGTCGTAGCAACATTGATATCAAAAGTCTTTGAAATACTAAATGATATGGAAACGAAACATAGTTTAAAACTCCTCGATGAATGGCGAGCACTGGACTGTTATATTGGGCGGCAAGCGAAATTATTATTGCCGAACGAAGAAATTGAAGGGGTATTAAAAGGTGTGGATAATCAAGGTTCACTATTAATGTCTGTTGCTGGAGAAGTGAAAAGTTATACTTCGGGTGAGATTAGTCTAAGGGTACAATAATTTATAACCATGAAACTTTTGTTAGATATCGGAAATTCATCCGTAAACTGGGCCGTTGAAGAGCAAGAACAGCTTGTTACTACGGGCGCGTTTAGTTACAAAAAAAATAATCTTGAACAAGAACTTCAGGAAAAATTTTCGTTGTTTGAAAAGCCTGCTGAGGTATTAGTTTCAAATGTTGCTGGTGGTGAAGTTGTTAATACGCTTAGTGATTGGGTAAATAAACAATGGCAACAAACATTGTGGCAACCGTACGTATCGAGTCACTTTAAAGAATTAAAAAATAGTTATCGTTTTCCGCTGAAGATGGGATTAGATCGTTGGCTAGCCATGATAGCCAGTTGGGAACAATATGAAACTGCGTTGTGTCTGGTTGGTTGCGGTACCGCATTAACAATAGACGTAATCGATTCTGGCGGAGAACATCTTGGTGGCTATATTGTTCCCGGTATAGAGTTAATGCAGAAGGCATTGATAAATAGTACGGAACAAATAAACGTTGTTGTTAATAATATAGCCTCGCTAGATTATGCTAAGGATACTGACACAGCAGTTAATAACGGTGCTTTTTTGGCAGCCGTATCGATGATTGATCGTGTTGCCGATATATTTTCTAATGAACAACAGTGCAAAGTAAAATATATAATATCGGGCGGAATGGCAGAGTTGATTAAACCATTACTGAAACATCCATATGAATATAAAGCGAACTTGGTGCTTTCTGGACTTTCAATATTGTATAGGGCTTCGCGATGAAGTGGTTCTTTATATTATTACTCTTGGCTAATGTGATTTATCTAGGCTGGGAAATTGACCGTGATGCTCAATTGAACCGAGTCAATGTCTCATCAGCCATAAAAGTTCCTGCGGGAACACCACGTTTGGTATTGTTAAGTGAGCTTGAAAAATTACCTGAAACTAGAAGCCGCATTAAGTTAGACAATGAACTATCCATAGAGAATTTTAATTCAGAACCCGTTTTACCTATCACGCTGAATCCAAATACAGAACAGATTATGGATGCTTTATTGACGGAAACAATAGTGATGAATCAGAGCAATAATGAGCCAGAACAATATAGAGAGCAGACATTTGATAATGCACCTTCTGAATTATTAATTGAACCCATAGTTTCAGAATCAGATAAAACGGTGTGTTATACCTATGGTCCGATTCCGAGTCTGGGAGAATCCGAGTTGCTGTCAAAGTGGCTCGATGAAAGGAATATTTTGTACAAACATAGACAGACGAATGAGCAAGGAAAACAACTGTTCTGGGTATATTTGGCCCCACAAGAGTCTCGCGCCCAAGCAGAAGCGGCGCTAAAAGATCTCAAGCAAAAAGGCGTTAAGGATCTGAGATTGGTTCGAGGCGGAGATCTATCAAATCCTATTTCCTTGGGGTTATTTTCCAGCCAGGCTGCGGTAAATCGTCGTTTAAATGAAATTGAGACCAAAGGTTATCAATCTGTTGTTGTGCCATATTCCGGAGGTAAGCAGGTACATTGGTTTGATGTCAGCATTGTCCAGAACTCTGATTATGTGAATGATTTATTAACGGGGTTTCCGGCTCGATATAAAGCATTGCCGGTGGCTTGTAATGACATTGCTATGCAATAACGAAATCCTTAAAATACGCTCATGAAAGTACTCGAACTTCTAGGTTTGATAGTAGAATAAACGAAAATAAGGCGATGCTAGCAAAAGCTAGAGGCTTTTTTAAAAGTGATAAAAATATATTTTGGTTTTGATGTTAGAATTGTACCTGGTTGTTTGTGTCAGAAGGATGATTGGTTTACTGGATTATCGGCGAAGTTTAATGCCATTCCTGTCGATTGTAATGAAATTGCTATGCAGTAGCGAAATCTTTAGAATATGCCGAAATTTGCTGGCTGAGTAGCAAGTATTATAGTTACATTTAGGCAATAATGATTTATTGCCCCGATAGTTAAATGGTATAACCGGTGATTTGTAATCACCTATTGGGGGTTCGATTCCCTCTCGGGGCTCCATGTTTGGAGACGGGTCGTGAAATTTGACCATAAGACCTTTATTATTTAATGATGAATAATTAATCGCTATTTACAATCACGATAAATGGAAACACCCATGAAATTTTATAAATTCTTATTTTCAATTTGTCTGGGTTTTATCATCAGCGTATCAAGCTTGTCAGCGAAAACGGCATACGGTGAGATACAGCTTTTAATCAAGCAAGAACAATTCAACGAAGCATTAAAACTGACAGAGGAGCAATTGTCGCATTCATCCGCGGATATAAAACTACAATTTATGAAAGGCCTGATCCTGACTCATCTGGATCGATATAACGATGCTGAAAATGTATTTATTCAGTTGACCAAAGACAATCCCGAGTTACCAGAACCTTTTAATAACCTTGCTGTAGTTTATGCCGCCCAAGGTAAATATTCAGAAGCTTCAGAAGCACTAAAAAAAGCAATTAATACCCACCCTACCTATGCCACAGCACATGAAAATTTGGGTGATATTTATGCTAAAATGGCCAGCAGGGCATACAATCAAGCGTTAGAACTTGATACCAGTAATAAGGCGGCGAGAGAAAAATTATCACTTGTAAATGAGTTGATCTCTTCTCCAGTAGTGCCAAAGCCGAAAAAGACTGTTGTGGCCGCTGTTTCTCCTAAGCCAAAATCTGAGCCTATAGTAAAACCTAAGGACATGGCAAAGGCGGCACCAGAACCTGAAATCATAACAATTCCTGCGAAGACAGAAGCTAAAGTACCCGCCATTAAAAAAGCAGATGCTGAACAAGGAATTGCTCAAAACAGAAAAGCAGTTGAGTCAGCTGCTAAAAGTTGGGCTAATGCCTGGTCTGCTCAGGATGTCGATACATATATTGCCAGCTATGCTCGAGAATTTGTGCCACCAAAGCGATTGAGTCGAAAAGAATGGGAAAGAGAACGACGTGTTCGTTTGCGCAAACCAAGCTTTATTAAAGTTACATTGTCTGATTTAAAGATAAATCTTCATGGTAAAGATTATGCCGAAATGAGGTTTATACAAAGCTATCAGTCGGACACTTATGGTGACAAGGTTAAAAAAGAAATCCTTATGCGCAAAGTAGACAATAAATGGTTAATTACTCAGGAAAGGACGCTATAGGTTTGTAGGACGATATCTACAATGAAAATTAATTACAAATACCTTCTTATCATCTTTTTTCTCGGCTTGAGCAATCTGGTCACGGCCGCTGACCTCTTGTCAAAAGCTACTTCTGATCAGGGTTTATCAAGACACTCTGAAAGTCTTCTTATTAATGCTCTGGAAAATATTAAGAATGATAAAACCGAGCAGGCGATTAAGGATTTGCAGCAATTAGTAAAATTCAATCCCGACTTTAAAGTTGCGCAATTAATCTATGCTGACATGTTACTGGCTCGTTCTCAGCCAATTACCGATTTTGGAAATATCCCCAATGTTTCTTTTGAACGTATTACTGCTTTACGTGATGAGGCTCAGGCACGATGGCAATATAATAAATTACCGGCTAGTCAGGACAAAATCCCCGCTTCTTTAGTTCAATTGGCAAGCAAGCAAGATCATGTAATTGTTGTGGACTCATCCCGTTCACGATTATTTCTATTTAAGAATCAATCTGGTGTACCAATATTAATAAAGGATTTCTATATCACTATTGGTAAGAATGGCACTGGGAAATATGTTGAAGGAGATCAAAAAACACCGGTTGGTGTGTACTTTGTCACCGGTTTTATTAGTCCGGAAGAATTACCTGACCTATATGGTGATGGTGCTTATCCGATAGATTACCCCAATGCATGGGATCAACGCCATGGTCGAACAGGTTATGGTATCTGGTTACATGGTACGCCGAGTAGTACTTTTAGTCGGCCTCCAAGAGATAGTAATGGCTGTGTTATTGTAAGTAATCATGACTTAAACATATTATCCCCATTTATAAATGAAGGTCTTACACCGGTTATTATTTCTGATTCAATTAACTGGATTACAAAAAAAGAATGGAATAAATCCCGCAGAATATCTGAATCATTGGTAGAACAATGGCGACAAGACTGGGAAAGTCGGGATGTGGATTCATATCTGCGTCATTATTCTAAAGAATATTCAGGTCTGGGAAAAGATTATGATTCATGGGTAGAGTACAAACGTAGAGTTAACCCATCGAAAAAATTCATCAAGGTTAAATTAAGCAATACTAGTATGTTTCTTTACCCTGGTGAAAAGCAGTTAATGGTGGTTACTTTTGTTCAGGATTACACTAGTGATAATTTCCAAAGAAAATTTACTAAACGCCAGTATTGGCATCTGGAAGATGACGGGAAGTGGAGGATAGTTTATGAAGGAGCCACGTCCTGATATTTTTTAAGCGACCCGTTCTTAGCTTCTTCAGTAATGTTATCACTTAACCACTTCACCATATCAAGCCAGATATCATTTATTTCCTTTCTAGTAGGCATAATTCCGGCATAGGGAAGTTCAATTGTCACAACTGGAATTTTACGTTGAATTCCTGCGTAGTTTCCTAAAGAACCTGGGTATGTTCCTAATAAATTTAAATGAAGACGCCCCAGTTTATAAGGGCCGTTGTGAGGTCCATCGTAATCGACTATGCCATGAGGCGCATGTACAGCTACGATAACATCAGGGTTATATTCGTTTATGTGTTCGACTAGCCAGCTTGATTCAGGCTCGCTTAATGCGCTTTTACCTGGGTAGCGACGTGCGTTTCTTTTCGTAACCTCAATCCAATGTTTCAGCGCAGTGTTTTCCCAATCTTCCATGGGGAAGTTACGATTTAAATCAACGTTATGCTCGTTCATACGTTGAGATTTTCTTCTTAGTAAACCATCCGGATTTAACAAAGGAACAACATGCCAATGAAATAATCCTGAGTGGTATGTATCCAGAGTTCGCAACCATTTGAAGACGATACTTACGGAAGAATATTCATCTCCATGAATACCGCCTAATAGTAAAACTTTGCCTAGTGGCGAGCGTTTTGCTAGTGGTGGATATTCTTTTAATAAGATCGGTGCATTTTTTACAGAACGCCCGCTAGTCGCAGATAAGTGAATTTTTAAGCAGTCCTTGGTATTAACGCTGCCTAATTTACCACCAATTCTCGCGCACTCCTTTTTTACCAAAGGATCAATTAATAGAACATTATCTTCAGCCTTTAATACAGACAAAGGCAAGACTATAAGAAGGGTGATGTATATAAGAGATTTAAACATTATTATTTATTATAAAATCAAGAAATAAGCCAATGAAAACAGTCATCCCAAACCAGTTATTGTTTAAAAAAGCTTTCATACATAGGTCAGGCTTTCTGTGCCATATCAAACTTAATTGATAAATAAAGAAACCTGAAGCAATAGTGAGACCAATAAAATAGCTTATTCCCAGTTGTGCCTGTCTCCCAAGCATTATTAGTGTTATTAATACCAATGTCTGAATTATAGCAATGATAACTCGATCAGCATCATCAAACAAAATTGCTGTTGATTTAATCCCTATTTTCAGATCATCTTCCCGATCAACCATAGCATACATAGTATCATAGACAACCGACCATAGAACGTTGGCGATGAGTAATAGCCAGGCAATTTGAGGTACAGTGCCTGTCTGTGCTGCGAATGCCATAGGAATAGACCAACCAAAAGCTAGCCCCAGAAAAAATTGAGGTAAATAGGTGTAACGTTTCATGAAAGGGTAAACACTGGCGAGGATTACAGCAACAAAAGCTAACTGTACTGTAAGAGGGTTCATCGTTAATACGAGTAATAACGCGATAAAAATTAAACTGCCGGCAACAATTAATGCTTCAATCGAAGAGACCTTGCCACTAGCTAGTGGACGGGTTTGTGTACGAGCAACATGCGCATCAAAACGTTGATCGGCAATATCATTTAGAACACATCCAGCAGAACGCATTAAAATAACGCCAAGGACAAAGACAATGAATACATCAACATTAGGAAATCCTTTTGCAGCTACCCATAAGCCCCAGAGTGTAGGCCATAACAATAAGAAAATACCAACAGGTCGATCCAACCTTATTAATAATGCATATTGCCCCAGTCGTTCACGAACAAAAGGCTCGTGGAGTTTATAAGCGCGTAATAAATTATGGTAAACAACAATACTAAATGTCTGTAATACACGAGTATAAGCAACCATAACTACCCAGAACTTATGAGAAAGAATTTGTATTTTTTTTAAAGTAGATTTTAGTTTTTGTTGCATTCGAGTATCGCAGGCAAGAATATTTCAGTTACAAGTAAAGGTTGATGGTCGCTATAAAATAATGATTGTCTTCCCCATAATTCACTGGTGATGTTGGAGTCTTTAGTTGCCTTACTGTGAAGCTCGCAGTCGATGGTAATTTTTGTATAACGCATGTCAGTACGATATGTCATCTCATCATTAAAGAGAATGTCACCTAATGGTGTTGTCCCTAACTCGGTCAATTTTTTATTTTTGCCTGAAAGTGTTTTTCCCGGGATGACTGTACGAGCATAGACTAATGTTTGTGTGTCACATTTTAATCGAGACTCTCTAAGGAATGTAATTTCATCACTTGGTAAGGATAAAAATTCTATTTCATCTGATATAGGTGAGCACCATGATTCAGTGAGCAGTTCAATACTAAAATTGCCATCACAGCGTTCTTGAATAAAGCGCGTGAGTGAACCTTCTTGAAAAAGAAAATCAGATATTCGTTGATCAGTAATATCTAAACTAACGATTTCTTTTTTTTGCCAATTAAGTTTCAATTTCTTATCCAATTAAACATTACTGTATTCAATATTATTACCTAGCCATCGATGAATTAATAATTCTACCTTGTCAGGATTTTTTTCCACTAAGATTTTAGCTGTATTTTGAATTTCAGGTAGTAAGTATGCATCACGTATTAAATCAGCAACACGCATATCTGGCATGCCTGCTTGACGTGTTCCCAATACTTCGCCGGGCCCACGTAATTCAAGGTCTTTTTCTGCTATATCAAAACCATCATTACTGACACGCATGATGTCGAGTCGTTGTTTAGCTAGGTCACTCAATGGTGATTGATACATTAAAACACAATCACTTTTAATTTCACCTCGACCAATGCGACCGCGTAATTGATGTAATTGTGACAGACCAAATCGTTCTGCATTATCAATGATCATTAAGCTTGCATTAGGCACATCGACACCGACTTCAATGACTGTTGTCGCAACCAAAAGATCAATTTTACCATCTTTAAAATCCTGCATGGTCGTTTCTTTTTCGTTAGATTTCATGCGACCATGTATTAGACCAACATTGATTGGGCTCAGTTTCTCTTTAAGAGTCTCTGCAGTTTCTATGGCTGTTTCACATTGCAACGTTTCTGATTCTTCGATTAAAGTACAGACCCAGTAAACTTGTCGCCCCTCAGCACAGATATGTTTAATTCTGTCTATTATGTCATCACGGCGCTCGTTCGAAATAATACTGGTGCTAATTGCTTTTCTACCAGGTGGTAGCTCATCGATTACAGTATGGTCAAGATCGGCATAAGCTGTCATCGTCAACGTTCTTGGGATAGGTGTTGCCGTCATAATCAATTGATGAGGGTATAAATTATCCAGTTTTCCTTTTTCCAGTAATGAAAGCCGCTGATGAACACCAAAGCGATGTTGTTCATCAATAACAATCAAGCCGAGATTTGCAAAATATACCGAATCTTGAAATAAAGCATGAGTGCCGATGGCAATAACAGGCGTTTTTTCCTGTAGTCGAGCTTCAGCTTCGGCACGCAAAGATTTCTTAAGTTTCCCGGTTAAAAACACAACATCAATATTAAGTGGTTCAAACCAGTGTAAAAAATTATTATAGTGTTGGGCGGAAAGTAATTCAGTTGGTGCCATAATAGCGACTTGATAACCGGCTTCAATTGCTTGCAAAGCCGCCATAGCAGCGACAACGGTTTTTCCTGAACCAACGTCACCTTGTAACAGTCGCAACATTGCTTCTGTTTTATTTAGATCTGATGCTATTGTTTTATAGGCTCGTTGTTGTGCGTTGGTTAATTTAAAAGCTAATGCTTTTAAAAACTCAGGAACTAGCCGAATGCTTTTATTAAAAGCAGGAGATTGTTCTGCTCTGAATTCTTTACGTAACTCAAGCAAACTTAATTGATGCGCAAGTAGTTCTTCAAAAGCCAATCTTTGTTGTGATGCGTGTTTACCTTCGACTAAACTTTGAATGTCAGCATCAGGTGGTGGTCTATGGACATATGCCAGTGCATCGGCCAGCGTCGGCAAGTGTAGTTTTGTTAATATGTCTTCAGGTAATAATTCAACCAGACTTTGTTTATCATGACTTAATGTTAGTAGAGCTTGTTCCGTTAACTTACGCAAGCGAGCTTGTTGCAAGCCTTCCGTACTTGGATAAACAGCAGTTAATTTTTCATCGAGCTCGTCATTTTGATGTTCTTTAAGTACTCGATATTCAGGATGAACAATTTCCAGAGAACCTTGTCCATGACGTACTTGTCCGTAACAACGTATGGATAAGCCGCGTTGCAATCCTTTTTCCTGTGATTTGGAAAAATAAAAGAAGCGTAATACAACTGTGCCGCTACCATCACTGATCCTACATAGTAATGAACGACGTTTGCCAAAGCGTACTTGCGTTAGTTCTATCTCACCTTGAATATACGCATCGTGCCCCGGTCGTAATGTACCAATGGGCGAGATACGTGTTCGGTCAATATAGCGATAAGGTAAGTGAAATAGTAAGTCCTGAATTTTGGCTATGCTAATGCGTTCCAGTTTTTCTTGTAAGCGAGGGCCAACACCACTTAATACTGTGACTGGAGCAGAAAGAGAATGCTGGTTATTTAATGTCAAAGCAAAAGACTCTGAAAAATTATTTTGTAATGAAATCTAAATGATATTTAAAGCGACATTATCGCATCCATTTCCACTAATGCACCTTTAGGTAAACTGGCAACGCCCACAACTGCACGCGCCGGGTAGGGTTCAGAAAAATATTCAGCCATAATTTCATTAACCAAAGGGAAGTGTGATAAATCAGTTAGAAAAATATTCAGTTTACTGATGTCTGCTAGAGAGCCTCCTGCTGCTTTTGTAACTGCAGTTAGGTTGTCAAATACCTGAGTAATCTGAGCACGCATGTCACCTTCAATTAATTCCATCGTTTCAGGTACTAAAGGTATTTGTCCTGAAAGATAAACGGTGTCGCCAACTTTTACAGCTTGTGAATAGGTGCCGATAGCTTGTGGTGCATCCGTAGTTGATATAATTTCTCTCGACATTATTTCTGTCCTCTTATTTAATAGTGAGTGTTGCTTATGTTTAAGACCGCGTAATCTGGGAGACACTTTTAAGTGTTCTAACTTTTCGCATTACGTTAGCTAAGTGAACGCGACTTTGTACTTCAATAATAAATCTTAACGATGTGTATCTATCATCTCGATCTTTCATTTCTACATTGATGATATTCGCGCCGGCATCGGCAATCGTGGTTGAGACGATGGCAAGCACTCCACGTTGATTGCTCGTATTCATACGAATTTTTACTGAGAATTCACGTTCAATATCTGCTTCCCAGTCTACATGTATCCATTTCTCTTGATGGTTTTGGTATCCGGTAATATTTTTACAGCTTTGTCGATGTACAACAATACCTCGACCTGAAGTAATAAAACCATGAATCGGATCACCAGGTATTGGATAACAGCACTTTGGAAAACTAACGACCATACCTTCAGTCCCTTTAATAGATAGCGGGGTAGTTTCATTAATAGGAATGGTCTTATTTTCTTGTTTGGTTAATTTCTCAAACGCGACTAATTGTCTTGCAATCAACGGAGCGAATTTATTACCGAGTCCTATTTCCTGGAATAATTCATCTTCACTTCCAATTTTATTTTCAGAAAATAAATATTGCATATCTGTTTCACTCATATCTTGATAAGTGTATGCGAAAGGTTCGAGTTCACGATTCAATAATCGTTTTCCTAAAGCTATAGCTTCACTTTTTTGCAGGTTCTTCAGGAAGTATCTAATTTGTGTGCGTGCTTTTGCGGTAACGACAAAATTTAACCATGCTGGATCAGGTCGGCCACTGGTGGCCGTAATAATCTCGACCGTTTGACCACTTGCCAACTGCGTACCGAGAGGAAATAGTTTTCTGTTAATTCGGGTTCCAACACAACTATTTCCTATATCAGTATGAATGGCATAGGCGAAATCAACTGCCGTAGCGCCGTTCGGCAACTCCATTATTTTTCCTTTGGGAGTAAAGATGTAAATATCATCTGGAAACAAATCAATTTTTACATTCTCAAAAAACTCTTCTGGGTTACCTGCAGTTTGATTCATTTCAACAATGTTGCGTAGCCATTCTCTGGCGCGACGATGTGCGCCACTACGATTGTTACTGCGGCGAATAACATTTTTTGATTTTCCTTCTGCCTTATAAAGCCAATGCGCGGCAATGCCGGCTTCAGCAACATCATCTATTTCCTTGGTGCGAATTTGAATTTCTATAGGAACACCATAAGGACCAAACAAAACAGTGTGTAGAGATTGGTAACCATTGGCTTTGGGGATGGCAATATAGTCTTTAAATTTTCCTGGCACGGGTTTATACAAATTATGTACTGTACCTATGGTGCGATAACAAGTGTCGACATTATCGACCATGATACGAAAAGCATATACATCGTAAACTTCAGAGAATGACAAATGTTGCTCACGCATTTTCATATAAATGCCGTAAAGATGTTTCTCTCTTCCACGAATTTGTCCGGGAATTTTTTCCTGGCGCATACGACGTTTTAAGGCCGTGCGAATTTTTGTAATGACTTCTTTTCGATGACCGCGAGCCTTATTTATTTGCTCATTCAAAATTCGGTAACGTAAAGGATATAGGATCGCAAAACCCAGTTCTTCTAATTCCAGACGTATAGTATTAACACCAAGTCGTAGCGCGATAGGGGCATAAACTTCGAGTGTCTCGCGAGCAATGCGCCGACGTTTTTCAGGCTTGAGCGCTTCAAGTGTGCGCATGTTATGCAGGCGGTCAGCTAACTTGACGAGAATGACTCGAATATCATTACTCATGGCCATTAGCATTTTGCGGAAATTATGCGCTTGCGCTTCAGCAAAACTTTCAAATTCAACTTTATCCAGTTTACTAACACCATCAACTAGTTCGGCTACACCTTTACCAAATTTTCGACTTATTTGAGTTTTAGCTGTTGGTGTATCTTCAATAACGTCATGTAGTATGGCGGCTATTAATGTTTGATGATCCATGTGCATCTCGCCAAGAATGTAGGCTACTTCGAGAGGGTGATGAATATAGGGCTCACCACTTTTACGTTTTTGTCCTTCATGCGCTTTGGCACTGAAATGATAGGCGCGTTGCACTTTCTCAACCTGATCTGCTTGCAGGTAAGTGCCGATAAGTTTACTTAGGTCGTTAATCGTTAACACAGAGTCAATTCAGTTATAGTCTAATTGTTAGTTGTTACTTAATTGTATGATATACCCAAGTTACTTCAAAATGCAGATTCAGAGTTCATGCAAGAAGTCAGAGTAAGGCACAACGTGCAGGAAATGGCATTCCATTTTCAAACGTTGTAACGCAGCACTGGCTTCTTGCATGAACTCCCATCGGGCAGGTTACAAATTTCATGTATTTGGACAATTGAAACCCAGCTGAATCCTGTATTTTGAGGTAACTTGGGTATTTAACAGCACAAAACATAAAGACGCATGCTGCGCCCTTATGTTTTATAGAATGGTTTAAATTAAGCCAGAAGAGGGCTTAATGACCTTGTTTAATTTGCTGGCTTACTCTGCAGGGGTAGCAGGAGTAGGTATAGCAAAATCAGCTTCTGTGAATTCTTCTTCCTCATCAAACTGATTTATTTTATCGATGTTTTCGTTATTCACTAGATTTTCTGCAATTTCACGTAATGCAATTACAGTAGGCTTATCCTGATTAGCAGGAACTAAAGGCTCTGCACCCATTGCAATCTGACGAGCACGTTTACTTGCCAACATAACCAGATCATAGCGGTTATCAACATTTTCCAAACAATCTTCAACGGTTAATCTGGCCATGATGTTCCTCATTCCTAAATTTTTAGAGTAATATTCGCCGGTTAAAAAATGACCGGTTTTCAAAGTGGAGCGCTATTCTACTGAATTCAATCCTTTTGCGCCATAATTTGACCAACAAAATCATCATAAAAAGCTGATTGGCGACAACTTCCAAGGTTGGTGGCTGCAATAATCGTCTTGATCTCACTTAAAGCCTGTTCAAAATCATCATTTATGACGATGTAATCAAATTCTTTGTAATGCGATATTTCTTCACGAGCAGCATTCATCCTATGATCAATGATTTCCTGCTCATCATTCTGACGACCGACCAGTCTTTTGCGTAGCGTATGATAGTCGGGTGGCAGAATAAAAATACCAACGCTATTACGTAATTGTGATTTAACCTGTTGCGCACCTTGCCAGTCTATTTCAAGTATAAAATTTCTACCGGTGAGCATTTCTTTATCAACCCAGCTTTTGGAAGTGCCATAGTAATTATCAAACACTTTGGCATATTCAAGAAAGTGATTTTTATTAATGAGTTCCTTAAACTCATTTTCATCGACGAAGAAGTAAGCTTCTCCCTCTTTTTCATCAGCTCGGGGTTTACGCGTCGTATAAGAGATTGAAACATCAAGATTATCAACTTTAGAAATTAATGATTTTATTAATGATGTCTTACCCGCACCTGAAGGCGCAGCAATGATAAACAAAGTTCCGCTTTTATTATTCATAATAAATATACTAAATTATTCTATATTCTGGATTTGTTCACGCATCTGCTCGATCAACACTTTCAGATCGACTGACGAGTTAGTTGTATCCATGTGAGCCGACTTAGAACCTAAGGTATTAGATTCACGATTCATTTCCTGCATCAAAAAGTCCAATCGTCGTCCTACGGGTCCTTTTTGATCAAGAACTCTGGTAACTTCATCGATATGCGCATCCAGACGATCCATTTCTTCTGCTACATCCATTTTTTGAGTTAGCAGCAGCAATTCCTGTTCCAAACGGTCTTTATTAAAATCTTCGCTGAGTTCCTGAGCGCGCAACATGAGTTTTTTGCGGATGTTATCAAGTATTGAGGGCATTAATTCGCGAACATTGGCGACGATTTCTTTAGTCGTGATACAGCGTTCAAGTACCATGGCATTGATTTTCTCACCTTCGCGTTGACGAGTTGCTATGGCAACATCAAGAGTTTGGTCAATTAATTCGAGTAATGGGCCGCTGATTTTTTCAGGGTCGGTGACATCTTTATCTAATACCCCAGGCCAGCGTAGTAATTCCAAAGGATTTAAAGGAGAAGGCTCTTTCATTAGTGAGCTTGTTTTCTCAGCCGTTTCTATGACCTTAGTTAATAAATCCTGATTGATAGGTAAGGAGTCACCAGAGGTCTCACCCTGGGCAAAACGAATATTACAATCGACTTTACCGCGTTTTAGTTTACTGGAAATAAGCTCGCGAATTTTTGACTCAAGAAAACGCACTTCTTCTGGCAGACGCAAAGACATCTCCAGATAACGATGATTGACCGTACGAATTTCGCATGAAGCCTCGCCCCAATCTCCCGACCGTTCTGTTCTACCGTATGAGGTCATGCTCTTAATCATTTTGTATCCTTAAATTTATTGTTATTTTGCTAATAGTAACGTTTCATTAGTATATGGGAAATACATAGATAGATATTATCGTTATAATGCGGCACTTTTTACCTAGGAGACACCTATGCGCCCAAGTGGACGTTCACCGGATCAACTCAGAGCCGTCACAATAACCAGAAATTTTACCTGTCATGCTGAAGGTTCCGTATTGATAGAGTTTGGAAATACCAAAGTCATTTGTACTGCCAGCTTTGATTCAGGTGTGCCCGGATTTCTCCGTGGTAAAGGTACCGGTTGGGTCACAGCTGAATACGGTATGTTGCCGCGTTCTACTGGTTCACGTATGCGCCGCGAAGCAAACCAGGGAAAACAAGGTGGCCGTACTTTAGAAATTCAACGTTTAATTGGACGCTCATTGCGTGCAATTGTCGATATGGATGCGCTTGGTGAAAATACTATAGTAATAGATTGTGATGTTATTCAAGCTGACGGTGGTACGCGTACAGCTTCAATTACCGGTGCTTATGTCGCATTAGTTGATGCGATTAATCATGCGAAAGAAAAAGGCTTAATTGATACTGATCCACTTAAGGGCATGATCGCCTCTATTTCTGTCGGTATTTATGATGGTACTCCGGTTCTGGATCTGGATTACCCAGAAGACTCTAATGCCGAAACCGATATGAATGTTGTTATGAATGATGAAGGTAAATTCATAGAAGTGCAGGGTACTGCCGAAGGCCATGCATTTTCTTCTGAAGAATTAAACAGCATGTTAAATCTGGCAAAGAAAGGTATTACCGAATTGTTTGATCATCAACGTGATGCCCTTGGTTCATGAAGAATCAATCGTAGGCAATCAGTCATAAGTAATAAAACGTGACAGAAAAACAAACCATTGTTTTAGCAAGCAACAATCCCGGCAAGGCAAAAGAAATAAATGCCTTGTTAAAGGATTCGACATTCAATGTTATCTCGCAATCAGAATTTAATGTTGAAGAAGTCGAAGAGACTGGACTAACGTTTATCGAGAACGCATTAATAAAAGCACGTAATGCGGCGACATATACAGACCATCCGGTTATTGCAGATGATTCCGGTATCGAAGTGCCTGCCCTAAAAGGCAGGCCCGGTATTTATTCCGCACGCTATGCCGGTGTTGGTGCCAGTGATGAAGATAATCTCAACAAACTCATCGAAGATATAAAACCATTAAGTGAAGCAGATCGTATGGCGCGATTTGTATGCGTTATGGTGTATTTAGAACATGCGGAAGATCCAACGCCTATCATCGCGCAAGGATTTTGGAATGGTGTAGTGATTACTGAACCGCGTGGTGAAAGTGGTTTTGGTTATGATCCGATGTTTTACGTACCAACACATTATTGTGTTTCTGCTGAATTATCGCCAGAGATAAAAAATAAATTAAGTCATCGTGGACTAGCGTTACAGCAATTACTTCAGCAGTTAAAATAATCATTCAACAACGGCTATACTGCTGCGCAAAATGACATCATTACTAACATTCCACGAAAACCCACCGCTTTCTCTGTATATCCATCTGCCTTGGTGTGTGAAGAAGTGCCCTTATTGCGATTTCAATTCACATGAATTTACATCAACTGCACTGGATGAAGATGCCTATATCGATGCCTTGATCCGCGATCTTGAAACAGAGTTGCCGCGTATTTGGGGAAGAACCATCACCAGTGTTTTTATCGGTGGCGGCACGCCAAGTCTGTTTTCAGTGGCATCACTAAATAAATTACTCAGTGCATTGCGCGCAAGATTAAATATAAGTTCGGGTATCGAAATAACATTGGAAGCAAATCCAGGAACGGCAGAAGCAGAAAAATTTCGTGGTTATCGAGACGCAGGAATTAATCGTTTATCCATAGGTGTACAAAGTTTTGATGACAAGAACCTAAAAGCATTAGGACGAATACATGGTGCCGGTGAAGCACATCGGGCTATTCATTTTGCTAAAGATGCCGGCTTTGAGAATTTTAATATTGATTTAATGTTTGCATTACCAAATCAATCTATCGATGCCGCATTACAAGATCTGCAACTTGCAGTCGATCATGCACCAACACATATATCCTGGTATCAGTTAACCATAGAACCGAACACGGTGTTTTACTCGAAGCCGCCCAAGGTTCCGTCTGACGATATGAGCTGGTCTATACAGAAACAGGGTCAAGAGTTTTTAAGAGTAAATCATTACGCACAATATGAAATTTCGGCTTATGCAAAAGATAAGCAAGTGTCAGCACATAATATGAATTACTGGGAATTTGGCGATTACCTTGGAATCGGTGCTGGTGCGCACGGAAAAATCACCAATGTAGCTGAAGGAAAGATAGAGCGATTTACACGTCACAAAATACCAAAACGCTATATTGAATTAGCAGGCAGTGAATCGGTAATTACTGGAACAAGAAAACTGGAGCAAGATGATTTGTCGTTAGAATTTATGATGAATGCTATGCGTTTGTCGAACGGGATTCCTGCAAACTTATTTATTGAACGTGCGGGCATCCCAATAAAAAAAATGGAAAAGGAATTATTTTTGGCGGAAGAAAGGATGCTACTTGATTGGCGAGTAAATAGGCTACAACCCACTGTTAAAGGCCAACGCTATCTTAATGAATTACTTGAAATATTTGTAAAATAGTCGTGCATTTGCGACTATAAGATGATTGTTTGCTGGCTTTATCGCGACAAAGAAGATAATATTTTATTTGCGTTGTAACTCCCTGAAAATTATATCTATTTATATTACTGAATATGTTAACCGAAGCAATGAAGCAAAATGTAACTTCTCTCAGCTTGACTGAGCTGGAGTCGCTATGTGAAGAGTATCTGGAAGAACATGGTGAACACACGGAAGAGGAATTTATTGCTCATCTATATAAACATAATCGCATTACTGCGACAGAATATAAAAATATTCAAACACATGAAAAAATTGATTTACATTCAATTGGTGATGTTAGCGATATAGGCAAAAATCAAGCTGGTTCAGGCAAGGTCGATGTTGATGGGACTTATGTAGAAAACGAAGATTACACCATTCTAGAATCTATCGATGAAGGGGCAATGGGTGAAATCCTGACGGCCAGAGATAATAAACTTAATCGAACCGTCGCTTACAAAAAAATTCATTCACATGTAGCTGAAATCCCGAGTTATCTGGGACGATTTTATATGGAAGCTCAGGTAACTGCACAGCTACAACATCCGAATATTGTTCCCGTATATGGCTTGATGTCCAGTGGTAAGGACGTCGGTTATGCCATGAAACTGATAGATGGTATTACGCTAAAAGCGTACATCAAGGAAACACAAGATCAATACGTTAAATATGGTCAACCGGATGAACACCATACGCTACACGCAAGACTAGAACATTTTCTAAAGGTTTGTGATGCCATACATTATGCGCATCGTAAAGGTGTACTGCATCGTGACCTCAAACCACTTAATGTCATGATTGGTCCTTACAATGAAGTATATGTGATGGACTGGGGTATTGCGAAAACGGTCGAAGTCGATGAAGACATGTTCGATAAGAAAACCGTCATGGTGGGTCATGAGGAAGTTGATGCTAATGACAAGACCAAGATGGGGCAAGTTATGGGAACTCCTGCCTATATGTCTCCAGAGCAAGCAGAAGGTGAGCATGACATTCTTGATCATCGTAGTGATCTTTATGCGTTAGGTTTAATCCTGTTTGAATTAGTCACTTTTCATCGTGCTATCAGTGGTAAGAATACCGAGCAAATTATGATGAAAGCACGTCGTGGTCATATTGACCAGCCACCTGCCTATGGCAAGCAGCAAGATGCACAAGAACAATTATTAGCGATTGTTAAAAAAGCAACGCAATACATGCCAGAAGATCGTTATCCAACCGTTCTTGATTTTTCTGATGATATTCGTCGTTTTATACATGGCGAAGCAATTAATGCGCGTCCGGAATCAAGAAGACAAAAAATCATGCGTTGGGTGACTCATCATCGAAAAGCGGCTGTTAATATTATGGTCTATTCAATTTTGGCCTCTTTTGCATTAGTGGTTACCTTGTTGTTCTTGCAAATGCAATCGATGAAAGAAATGCAGAGTGAAGGACAAAAAACGAACCAGTTTGTAAACGCTGTTGTAAACAAGTCGCAGCAAATTAATACGCAATTTTTGAAATATGAAGGAATATTGGAAGGTTTAAAAATTGGCGCGGAGAACTTATTAAATCAAGGCACGATTGATAACTCCATATATTACACAAGTAAGACGATAGCCGTTCCCGGAGGAGGTCCTGCGGATTACAAGTTTTCAGATATCTATGGCTTGGCAATAAGTGTTGATTACCATGCTTACAAATTAGCACCAGAAGTATATGAGCCAAGTATCAAATCGACCTTACAACGTTTGAATCCATTACGTCATTCATTTAAGTCTTTGTTGTTAAGAAGTTATAAAACTGATGTTGCTGCGGATGACGATAAGGCAGCGCATGACATTATCATGAATAAAGGCCTGCCATTAGTTTGGGCATATATTGGATTGGAACAAGGTATCCTTGCAGCTTACCCTGGTAAGTCAGGTTATCCTGAGGCTTATGATGCTAGACAACGTCCCTGGTATAGAAGCTCAATGAGTAGCGCTGGCGTTAAATGGTTGCAGCCTTATATTGATGTTGGTGGCCGAGGCTCGCTGCTACCGGTAACTACCCCACTGTTTAATAACGATGGAACATTTATTGGTGTTGCCGGTGTTGAATTGACGCTAGAGCATGTCAGAAAGAAAATGATACCGATGTTCCATGAAGGTTTGGAAGAAACCTATTTGTTAAACGATAAAGCTGAGATAGTAGTGGCATCATCAGATAAATCTCAATTCTATGCGATAGGCACGTTGATAAATTCGGTAGAAGATTTAGACGTTTTTGATAATGAATACGTTGTGAATAAAATTAGCAGAGGACAATCCGGTCATTATTTTTATATAGAACGTGGTCGAGAGAAGGTCATTGCTTATTACAAGCTGGAATCGACCGGCTGGTATTATGTTGTTAAAGCAGATGCTGAAGAATTATTAAACGGTTTTTAATTTCGTCAAATTAACTACGTTTTTATAATTTCAGTATACAATAAATACAACACAGCATTTAGTGGTGTTAATATTTGTCTGACTGGAAAGTATATCTCCTGCGTTGTTCGGATAACTCCCTCTATACAGGTATCACTCGAGATTTAAATCGAAGAATTAACGAACATAATAATAATGATCGTCTAGCTTCAGCGTATACTCGGGCACGTCGACCAGTAACTCTGGTTTATCAGGAATCTCACACGGATCGTTCCTCTGCAAGTAAGCGTGAAGCAGAAATTAAAAAATTTACAAAACAAGAAAAAGAAAAGTTGGTAGAAAAGTAGCATGGCAAAAAATAGTGTAAAAAATATCGAACGTCCCAAGGCAAGTAGTCTTAAGCCTTTGAAGTTAGCTTTACCGTTTATGAAACCCTATACAGCAAGGTTGCTGTTAGCGTTAATTTTTTTAACATTGGCATCGTTATCCATGTTGTCTATGCCGGTTGCAATTCGATACGTTATTGATCAGGGCTTTTCCAGTAACAATGCGGGTTCTATCAATACCTACTTTATTGCCCTGTTTAGTCTGGCGGTTGCCTTCGCTATTTTCGGTTCGCTACGTTATTACTTAGTCATGTGGATAGGAGAACGTGTTGTTGCTGATATACGTTCAGCTGTTTATAAACACGTAATTAAAATGAGTCCGACATTTTTTGAAGTCACACGTACTGGCGAAGTATTATCTCGTTTAACAACCGATACGACTCTTGTCCAAAGTGTTTTCGGTGCAGGTATGTCAATTGCGTTACGTAGTCTGTTTAGTGTGTTTGGTTGTCTGATCATGTTATTTATTACCAGTCCAAAATTGACTTCAATGATCATCATACTTATACCGGTGGTGGTGGTTCCCATACTGGTATATGGCCGAAAAGTTCGGCGTCTATCACGCGCCAATCAGGATCGGGTCGCCGACTCAAGTAGTATTGCGGATGAATCACTTAACGCAATACATGTTATTCAGGCGTTTACATTAGAAACTTTTCTTGGTGATCGATTTAGTGATTCAGTTGAAGAATCTTTCAAAGCAGCAAGACAACGTATACAAGTGAGCTCAATTTTGTCAGGTACGATTATCCTGACGGCATTTGGCGCGATGGTTTTTGTACTTTGGCTTGGAGCACATGCGGTAGTTGATGGTTCTATGAGTCCCGGTACCATGGGACAATTTTTATTGTATGCGACCTTTCTTGCTGGTAGCACGACTTCGCTCGGAGAAGTCTGGAATGATATTCAACGTGCAGCAGGCGCAATGGAACGTTTGATGGAACTGTTGCATACACAACCTGAGATAAAGGCCCCGGATAATGTTGTAAGTTTACCTACTGAAGGTCGCGGGCATATTCAAATAGAAGACGTTTGTTTTAATTATCCTTCGCGCCCGGGTATGAAATCACTTGAGCACTTTAGTCTGGAAATAAAACCGGGCGAAACTGTGGCATTAGTTGGTCCTTCAGGCGCAGGCAAGAGTACAGTCTTTCAACTATTAATGCGTTTCTATGATCCACAGTCAGGAAAAATATTATTAGACGGTGTTGATATAAAATCAGCTGATCCATTAGCGGTACGACAACGTATTGCCATTGTTCCACAAAACACGGTTTTGTTTGCTGCAACAGCAATGGAAAATATTCGTTATGGCAAGCCGGAAGCAACTGATGAAGAAGTAAAAACTGCAGCACGTACAGCGATAGCCGATGAGTTTATTGAAAAGCAACCCGAAGCGTATCAAACATTCCTTGGTGAAAAAGGTATACGTTTGTCAGGTGGTCAGCAACAACGCATTGCCATTGCTAGAGCAATATTGAAAAACCCTCCTATTATGTTACTGGATGAAGCAACCAGCGCACTTGATTCTGAAAGCGAGAAACTGGTTCAGGAAGCGCTAGATCACCTTATGCAAGATCACACTACATTAGTTATTGCACATCGTTTATCAACTGTGATGAAAGCCGATCGTATTGTTGTTATGGATGAAGGACAAATCGTTGATATCGGTCAGCATGATGAATTAATGCAAAAGGGTGGATTGTATAACAGGCTTGCTGAAATTCAGTTTGGTCATGCAAAGGAAAAAGACTCAACAGTCTGATCGTTGCAAGCTGTACAGCTTTAATAATAATTGTTGATCTAGGTCAAAATCCAAAACTCGTTTTTTCCTAAAATTAAATAACAGTATTTTTTAGGAGCTATTATTGTATGAATGTTGAAAGAGCCGAACTATTAGCAAAAAAAGAAGAACTTGAATCACGTATTAATAAAATCCGACAGGATCTTGCCACGCGTTTGAGTGCTGATTTTGCAGAACAAGCGACAGAACTTGAGAATCGTGATGTTTTGTTGGAAATTGCACGTGTCACTGAAGAGGACCTCGAGTTAATTAATAAGAAGCTCCAATAACTAAATGAATAAAAAACATTTATTCTAATTAACAACGAAAAAGCAGCTTATTTTCTCGATAAAGTCAGTCCAAAGCATCAAAGGAATGTAGTTAATCTGTCCTGAAAATGTCACAAAAGCTAACTACACTTTTATGGTATGGAGATTGCTACTATTCACGTAGGCTACTACACCCGAGGAGGTGTTCTTATGATTCCTACTAATGTTATGCCCTTTCCGCAAATTCAATACAGCATGCTCTGTGGTGTTTGTCCAAAGTGTGGAAAGAGTGATGGGTTTGTAAATCTAGGGAAAGAGCATTGGTTTATCTGTCGTGATCACAAAACTAAATGGTTTGCCGGAGTTAATATGTTTGAAGGTTGGGAAAATCAGACTGTGGCACAAGCACAAAGTATAGAATCCATGCTTAATAGCTATAAGGATGTTGTTCCATTAAGAGAAGTTGATGGTGAACACAAATTAGGTAATCACGTATTATAAAATAATAGTACCAAAGAAATCATTTTTCCCTGATAGTAATATCAGGGAAATACATTTCTATTTCTTTCCTTCCTGAAATAACTTCATAATAAATTTGTCATCGTTTTAATAAATAAGCAATGCTTACCTGGTGTAATAAAAGTTTATGCTATCTAAAGTATTCGTTAATATTAGACATCCTCCTAACCTGATATATTAAGCAGCTAATGAAAGGCCACGTTCAATACTCAAGTATCGGAAATCTAGAGACGTTGTTGCGCTATTTTCTTATCGTTGTATTTTTTATTGTTATCTCTATAACAAGCAACAGTTTTGCTACTGTAGGAGAACAATTAATTATTATAGGAGATATTGTTAATGTGAGAGCAGCACCTTCAACTAATAGCGATACATTAATAAAATTGCTAAAAGATCGTGAAGTGACCGAGATTCAACGGCAGCAACAGTGGATCGAAATAGAGACTCATCGCAAAGATATTAAAACAGGTTGGGTACATCAATCTTTGCTAGCTAAGCGAGAAAAAAAAGAAACGAAGAAATCATCCAGAAATACATCTTCACCATCACGGTTTGATAAATTCATGGAGCGTTTTAATGAACACAATGAGGTGGTTAAAAAACAGAATGGTATAATTTACTTCTCTGAAGTGAAAAACAAAGGGCAAGGACAGATAGAGATCATTGCTACAGATGCGTGGGTAAATGCAGAACGAGAAGAGCGCGGCATAATAGTGAAAACTGTATTTAAATTATGGAGTAATGTGGTTCCTGTAGGCAGTTCGATGTCGATACGCATTTTTGATGCGCAGGGTGAACAACACATGTTGATTGTTCGTTAAGTTAATAATCACAAAAAATACTATAATAATAAAAATGTTAGTCGAATTAATACATCAACAGCACCTCGAATTACGCGAACTATTTATTCGCCATCAGGAAGCTTTGTTACAAGGAAAATTTGAGGAAGCAGAGGAATATCTGGAGAATTTTGAAGTTTTTCTAAAAGCGCATATGCAAATCGAAGAAAATTATTTGTTTCCAGAGTTTGCCAAAATAAAGCAGACTTCGAAATGGAATGTGTCTCTCTATGAAAAAGAACATGACAAAATAAACCAACTCTATAACAATATTTCTAAAGATCTGACTTGGCTCAGCGAACAGGAACTTACAGAATCACAATTACGCCGAAATATTATTGCTTTGCTGGATAAAGAAAAAACACTGAAAGGTTTGAACGAACACCACGAAGAACGCGAAGAAGAAGCAATGCTGAAAGAGCTCGATGAACAACTGGATCAACGGCAACTCAAAGAATTGAAATTAGATATAAAATTAACCTGGGCGGAAGTGACTGCCTCAGTGACACAAACAACAGCTTATTAAAAAGGTATTAATAGTTATGAATAAAATAGCCACATCAATAACCCAAAGCATTGTTATTTCATTTTGTCTGATACCCGTCAACACAATGGCAGCAGATGGAAAATCTGATTTCTCAAGTTTAGAAGCGCAAGAACGCGCACAAATAATATCGGAGCTAACGTTTAGTCTACAGACCAGGCAAGTCTGTACGCAAACATTAAATTGGGACGATAGTGGCTCAGGTGCAGATCTGGATGGTTATTTTTTCATCCCGACTATCGGTAAAAGTGAGTACATGATTGGTGGACATGCTTCGCAAAAAAGAACTTCAAAATATCATTGTGTTATCTCGGTTAGTAATTCAGCAAGTAATCCAAAAGGTAGGCCGGCTATATTGGTCGCTCCAGCAGACTGGAAACAAATATGGAAAGATTCGGGTAGTGGTGCCACAAAAGATGGTTCTTTTTGGCAAGCTATCCCACCAGACAGTAATTACAAATGTATAGGTAGTATTTCGCAACTTGGACATGAGCGGAAACCAAGCCTGCCCAATTATCGCTGCGTACATCGAAGTTTGACAGACAAGATTGTGGCAAGCTCTGTTATCTGGTCGGATAAAGGTACTGGTGCTGAAAAACAAGTCACTATATTTAATTTACCTTCAACAGGCGCATATATAGCGGTAGGGGCAAGAACAGGAAAAGTAGAAGCTTACGATCTGAAAAAAAATGCGACCAGTGTTCCTGATCCTGAAATGGTCGAAGAATTACTTGCGAAAAGATTAGCGCCGATAAAAGCGGATATCGAAGCAAAGACCAAAGCGATAAGAGACAAAAGAGCAGCTGCAAAAGAAGAAGCCGAAAAAGATGCCGCCAATAAAGCAGAACAGAAGAAAATAGCTGTCGCAGCTGAAAAAAAGAAACAAGAAAAAATTGCAGCGCAAAAAGCATTAGCTGCAAAAGCCAAGACAGAAAGTGCAGGCAGTGCTGAAGAGGATGCTCAAGCAAAACGCCTAAAAGAAGAACAACAGGCACGTATAGCAAAAGCAATGCAGGATTCTGAAGAAAAAGCCGATGCAGATAAAGAAGCCATGGCAGTGCCTGTTGAAGAAGAGAAGGTGCAGGAAGAAATGACCTTTGAAGAAACTCCATCCTTATTCGATGATGATGCAGAACCAGAAATCGCTGCAGAAAAGTCGAATGAAGAAACAAGTGCCAGCTCAAGCGAACCAAAGGAAGAATCAAAAGGCTTAAATAGCATACTGATGTTCTTCGTAAAGGTATTAGGCATTATGGTTGGTGGTATTCTCGTTTTGATTATAGGTTTTAAAGTTCTATTCGGTAAGAAGAAAACGACATAGAGAGTACGAATCAGGGATATTGTGCACGACTGTATGGACGCAGGAGGTAGAACTTTGCTCGCGGTAATTGTCTGGATGATGTGCCATTGTCGTGCTGCATAGAACAAATTTGCAGTAATAACGGTTCTTGATTAAAGCCCCGCTGTTTCAGGTCGATATATATTAATGTATCGAAAGGGATAAAATCATTATGAGTTTTCACTGTAAAAGATGTGACACAGACATGCAGACCGTTTTCTATGAAGGCGTTGCTATACAGTTGTGCATGACTTGCAAATCTATCTTTCTCAGCAAGAAAAAACTGGAAATAATTAAAGATTCCCGCGAAATTGAAATTCCAGAAGATACGCCCATTCCTCGCAGGGGACTAGAAATTCAACGAGATTGCCCTAAATGCGAAGTCGTTATGAAAAAAATAAGACATGGCAGAATTCGTTCAACCATGATTGATTATTGCGAGACATGTACTGGAATCTGGTTGGATAAAGGTGAATTGGCGTCTATCCAGTTCAGCTATGAAGTTGCCGAAAACAACCGTTTTCGTAATCAAGCTAAACACCTTTAAGTTATTTCTCTGTTTTCTTTTCTTCGAAGTTAACTAGTCAATTGTTGGCATACCTATTAAACGATACTCAAGTTGGAGCATTTTTAGCCGATAATTAATCATTATTTATGAATCAAGGATAATTGGTGAAGATATTAGAGCAACTGTTTGAGGATTACACCGTAGACACCGATATCTTGCAGCAAGATTTGCATGACAAGATTATTGAGGGACTGGTCTATTGGGCAGATTTAGATTTCCATGATCTGGAGCTGGATATAGAAGCTGCGAACAATGACCGAATCAATAAAACACCGGTCATGCAAAATATATTGACCGATCTTAATAAACTTGTTTTAGAAGATTCACTAACGGGACTATATAACCGACGCTATTTTAATCGTGCGTTGGAAAGCGAGATGATACGTAATAATCGCGAGTTTCATCCCTTGAGTCTTGCCATTCTTGATGTCGATCATTTCAAACTCATTAATGATACTTATGGACACGACGCCGGTGATGAGGTGCTAAAAGCACTAGCCATGATCATGCATAAAAATGTACGACAATCTGATGCATTGATGAGAATCGGTGGTGAAGAGTTTGCCGTCATCATGCCAAATGTACGTTATCAAGTGGCGGTTGATGTTATGGAGCGCTTACGCAATGACATCGAGAATATGGTTGTTCCATTTAACGGCGATGAATTAAGTACCAGTGTCAGTATTGGTATAACGGTTCGTGAACCGAATAAATTTGTCTCTGTTGATGAACTTTATCAACAAGCTGATCAGGCACTGTATCAAGCCAAGGAAACTGGCAGAAACAAAGTGGTCTTGCATGGTACTCCAAATGCTACTGGGCTTTCCGTATCTGAAAGAGAAGGACTGATGTCATGAAAAGTATCGCAATTACCAGCGGCAAAGGTGGCGTCGGAAAATCCAATGTTGCTGTAAATCTTGGACTAAAGCTGGCGCAACAAGGTAAGCGTGTTCTGTTATTCGATGCTGATTTAGGTCTAGCTAATATTGATATACTCTTTGGTTTTGTTGCTAAGCATAATGTGGCTGATGTGCTTAATGGAAAGTTTCATCTTCGAGATATCATGGTCGAAGCTGCGGATGGCATGAAAGTATTGCCATCAACATCAGGCTTATTACAATTAGAAAACCCCTCACAATCAGAACTAGCCAAGCTGGCAGAACAAATGGATGAAGTTTCCGAGGATTTTGATGTACTACTACTTGATACTGGTGCTGGCTTGCGCAGTACGGCGTTGTTTTTCTGTAGTGCCGCCGAAGAAGTCTTAGTCGTTACCACACCAGAACCCACAGCCATTACCGATGCCTATGCCATGATCAAGGTATTAAACACTGATTATGATGTGCATGAAATCAAACTACTAATTAACGAAGCTATAGATGACCGAGAAGCTCGACAAGTCTTCGATAAATTAGCGAAGGTCTCAAAAAAACACATTGATTTTGATCTCGATTATGCTGGCATGGTAGTGAAAGATATTCAGTTGGAAAAAGCCGTACGTAAACGTAAACCCGTCGTACAAAGTTATCCGTCTGCGCCATCTAGCCAGAGCTTCCAACGGTTGGCAGAGAAATTTGATTCAATCTATACCAATAAATCACAACCCCTAATAAATGGTTTTTGGAAAGAAGTCTTACAAGGCCGAAAAGATGACGTAGAAGAAGCGGAAGTTATCGATAAGGCCAGTTAGAAAAAAGATAGATAATAAGCTCGCATGTCAGTAATCAATATCCTCGAAAAACACCTTTCAAAGTATTTATTCACTTTAAAATCCCGCGCAAATCAGGCAAAGTAAATCTACAAGGAAAAATAATATTCAGGCGCTGAAGTAAACACACTTCAGAACAAGTTTGATGAGCTTAAAGATGAGGAAGGAATTATGACACGCGCGTATAACTTCTGTGCCGGACCGGCGGCGATACCCGAACCAGTATTGCAAAAAGCGAAAGAAGAACTACTTAATTGGGGATCTGTTGGTGCCTCAATAATGGAAATGAGCCATCGCAGCGAGACCTTCCTGCAAATTGCCAGCGAAGCCGAGCAAGACTTGCGCAACTTAATGCACATCCCCGATAACTATCATGTCTTGTTCCTGCAAGGCGGCGCCAGTACCCAGTTTGCCGTTATCCCGATGAACCTGTTGCGCGGTAAGAAAAAAGCAGACTATGTTCGCACCGGTATATGGTCGCATAAAGCTGTGGACCAGGCAGAAGCCTATTGCGAAGTAAATCTGGTCACAGATACCATGGACAAGGGCTACAACTACATCCCCGATGTAGCAAGCTGGAATCTTGATCCGGAAGCGGCTTATTTTCATTACACACCGAACGAGACCATAGGTGGCGTAGAATTTAATTTCATCCCGGACACAGGCGATGTACCCATCGTCGCTGACATGTCTTCAAATATCCTGTCACGACCGATCAATGTTTCAAAGTATGGATTAATCTATGCGGGCGCTCAAAAAAACATTGGCCCTTCGGGCATCACCCTTGTCATCGTTCGTGATGATTTGATAGGCGATACATTAGACATCACACCGGAACCGTTTAACTACTATATACAGGCAAGAGATGCTTCTCTTTATAACACACCACCCACCTTTGCCTGGTATTTGACCGGACTGGTATTCAAATGGTTAAAGGAACAAGGTGGTCCGGAAGCCATGGTCGAGATCAATGAACGCAAGGCAAAGAAGCTCTATGCTGCGATTGATAAAACAGATTTCTATCACAACGATGTTAAAGAAGATTGCCGTTCCTGGATGAACGTCCCTTTTCAATTACAACAAAAAAATCTGGACACGAACTTTGTCACAGAGGCTGAAGAAAATAATCTATTAAACTTAAACGGTTGGCGCACCGTCGGCGGCATGCGCGCCAGTATTTATAACGCCGTACCCGAAGAAGCTGTCGATGCGTTGGTTGCATTCATGTCTGAATTCGAGAGGAGATATGGATGATGACCAACAAGGACGATGTGCATGGAGAAGGTGAGACCGTCAGGTCGAGAGGCTGGCCTGGGCCACGCACAAGTGTCGCGTTGACATGGAGTCAAAGAGCAACCGCGGGAAATACTGGCAATGCATGGAGCAATTGGCGTGCATGGCAGATATTGAAAAGAAACATGGTTGAAATAAACCAATATTTATTATTAATTTAGTTGTAGCCAAACGTAGTTCTGCAGCAAGGATTGTAATTTCTGATAAATTCGATTTTTAAGAGTATATTAAAAATATAACAAGGAGATAGGAAAATAGTATGTCGTATATTGTGTGTCGTGATTTAAACCAGCCTAGTACTGGCCGAAGATTGCTGGATTGTCGCAGACTTAATGATGAACATCATGCTTATGAACGTCGATTACATTCTGAAAGAAGATCGCGACTAGATAGAAGAAGAAATTCTATCCAATAATAGTAATTGATGAAAAGCTTATCATGCTTATTTATAAGCGTTTTTTTATTGATGGTAGGCTGCAATAGTTTAAGTGTTCGCGATATACAAGATATCGGCGCCGTCGTCGAAGAGCCGAGCAAAGCAAAACAAGTATTAAAAGACAAAGGCAGACGTTATGCCGAAAGCCAAATCCCTGCTGATATAAGAACCTTAAAAGCCACAGTAGAAACATTTCTAAAACAGATTAATGTAATATGGGGCAAAGACGATGCCAAACAACCCGGTCCGAAAGACTATGTAAAATACACCGAAAAATATTACAACCGTGCGCATGTCGATTTTGAAGCCGGCACCATCACTATTGAAACACTGGCACCGGATTCACAAGAAGCGTATTTAAAGAAAGCAATCGTGACTACCTTGCTAACGCCAAATGATCCCAGACAAGTCGATCTCTACTCCGATGCCTTACCCAAAGGCGAGGGCGAGGGCAAACCCTTTCTCTACGAACAAGTGCTGGATCACGAAGGCAAAGCCATAGCATGGGAATGGCGCGCTAATCGCTATGCTGACTATCTAATTAAAAATAAGATCAGCAGAGTAACTATAGGCAAAAAAAATGGACTAAGAGTCGTCTTCCCACTGGTTAAAACTCATCATAAAATCCGTGCTTACAAATACGCATCACTGGTACAGAAATACAGCAAAAAATACAACGTCACCGAAAGTCTTATCTATGGCATCATAAAAACAGAAAGCAGTTTCAATCCCTTTGCTGTCAGCCATGCGCCGGCGTATGGCCTCATGCAAGTCGTCCCCAGTACCGCCGGCAAAGATGTCTTCCAAAAAATAAAACAACAACAGGGCCAACCCACAGCACAAAACTTATACAACCCGGAATACAATATCGATATCGGCACCGCCTATATCAAAATCTTGCAAGAACGTTATCTAGTGAAGGTAAAAGATCAAAATGCCAAAAGATATACCGTCATCTCCGCTTACAACGGCGGCGCCGGTAATGTACTAAAAACTTTTTCATCGAATCGAGATAAAGCTGTCGTAAAGATAAACCAACTCTCGTCCACACAGGTCTACGAACAACTCACCAACAAACATCCCAAGCTAGAATCACGACGCTATCTATATAAAGTAAACGAAGCCCAAAAAGAGTTTTGGAAGGACAATGGTTTTTAAAATACGCCTACAGGGAAATTGGTGGTAGAATTGCTATTGGAGCAAGCAGTCGGGAAGACATCACAAACCTCACTCCAATTCAGCGCGCACTTTTTCAAGCTGTTCTTTGGTATCCTTACGTCGTCCGTCGTCAGCAATATCTCGGCCGAGACGCTCGGGCGCAAGCAGTGCTTTTTTAAAAAACACTTCAGCTTGCTCGTATTTTCTTTGTTTCATTAGAAAGTAGCCGTAGTAATAATTGACATCAATATCATCGGGATTAAGCTCGATTGCCTTATTCAGATATTCCTCGGCTATCTCTAAATCACCAAATGCAATAGGCCATTCCGGCACGAGAACGTACAAAGCACCAAGATAGGTATGTGCGGCACCTTTTGATGCAGTAGGATCAATCTTTATTGATAGCTCTAATGCGTCACGAGACTGAGTGACAGTTGATAGTGCCCTTAAAGTACCAATAGCACCGGAATAGGTGGATAGAATAGTTCCCTCCCAAAGATGGGCATCCGCATTTTCAGGCTGATTTTCACGTATTGTCGCTGCCTTTAATGATAATTTTTCTAATGCAGCCTCATGATCTTTTTTGTCTAGCGTATATTTTATCCGCGCCCATTCCTGTTGCAGTTCTTTTATCTCATCATTGATTTCCGCATGCACTGAAAAACATAAAGCCATTAATCCTGACAATAAAAAAAACTTATAGTGTGAAAACGCGTTCATAATTTAATCCTGTTATTTTTCGTCTACAAGTTAGCGAAATTATTTTTTGTTTGCTATGTCACTTATTCAATGGTGTATTTTAGTTATTAATGACATGAAGGTGAATGTTTATTTTTGATAATACTCATTATCACGATGTATGGAATGAGACTGATGAAGACAGAGTCATTCTTCTTATTCATTTTGAGCGACCCCTACGTAAGTCAGGTAAAGCAGTAGCTAATAGTTTTATATGGATTATTCGCCGTAGTCCTTTTATTCAAACGACATTAACCCGAATCAAAGAGTGGGAGAATTTAATAACTGATGGACACAGTGAAATAAAAGACAGGGCAAGTGGTTAAGCTCCTAAATAAGGTAATGTTAATCTAGAAGTAAAAATAAAAAAGGAACTGAAGTTGGGGAGACTTCGTAGCAGGGATAACAATATTAGACTGCTAAAGCCGAAACCGATATATATGAGCTATGTGATAAGCGATACTTTCAAGATTCAAGACTTGACCCCAAATTTTGTACTTACAAAGTTGCAGCACTGGAACAGTTTCGAGGTAGAACGGCGCCGGAATGCCTACAAGGACGTGGGTAGTAGAGGAATGTAGGACACTCACATGGACGTGAGCGGTAGAGTCATGTCGGGAACGAAGACCGAGCAATTACCGAGCAGAGACCGAACGAAGGTTTTTAATAAGCAGATTAAACAGATTAAACAGATTAAACAGAACTATAATAGATAAATGTCTCTCTAAACAATAAATGCGATCTGTGCCAACTCTTTAACGAAGTACATTGATGAGAATACTATTTATTAGCAGCGTTTCGGTTTTAATCATAGCGATCTTGTTTTGGACACGCCCTGATACCTATGCAGAACTTCAGCCATTGCCCCCGCCCACGGTCTATGTCGGTAGTGTTGAGCAAATTGATATACAACCCATCACACAAGTTACCGGGAAATTACAACCCGCACGCAAAGCCAGTCTCCATTTCCAGGTTTCCGGACAGATAGATGAACGACTGGTCGAGGCCGGCCAATATGTAGAGACAAACACCCGCATGCTCAGTATAGAATCGGGTGATTTTGTCGATGTCGTAGAGGAATCGAAAGCCTTATTAAAAACCGAACGTAATGCCATAGAACGGGATTCCCGCTTACTGGACTTGATGCGGCAGGAGCTTGAGTTACAGGAACAGGAAGTCGGCAGAATAGAACAGTTAGGCCGGGATTCTCTGGCATCAAAATCAAAATATGATCAGGCACGCCAGGATTTATATCGCCAACAGGCAGAGGAAGCGCGACTCAAACATAGTGTCGACTCATCACGCTCCCGTTTAATGATAGAGCAGGCAAGATTAAATAAAGCAGAACGCAATCTTAAACGCACACAACTGCTTGCGCCTTTTAATGGGACGATTAATGCCGTACATGTCGAAGTGGGTGATTATGTTTCGCCCAATCAAGCCGCGATTGAAATCGTTCAGATTGACCAGCTTGATTTAAATATTGAAGTCACCGGTATCACTGCATCGCAATTGCAGTTAGGTCAAAAAATAAAAATTGTTACTAATAGCGATGAAAGGGAAGGACAAATAATCGCCCTTGCCGTTGATCCCGATCCAGAGACGAATACGCAAGCATTAAAAATAAGATTACCTTCTGATGGATATTATACCGGGCAGTTGGCGGTGGCACATTTGCCGGGTCAATTTTATAAGGATGCCAGTATTATCCCGATTAGCGCTGTCCTCTATGAAGAAGGACAGTCTTATGTGTTTGAAGTTGTCGATGACCATGTTTTAAAAAAGCCGGTCATGTTGGTTGAACGTTATAACGATGTTCAAATTATTGAAGGCATAAAATCGGGCGCCACCATTATTAGCAGAGATGTTTCCAGCCTGGCTGATGGACAAGCCGTTGTTGTTCATTAAAACAGTCCAGATCTGATTGAACGAGCAATCATGACATTCATTCGCTTTTCAATTAATAATCCCTTAATCGTTAATTTAAGCCTGGTGATTATTCTTATCATCGGTGTGCTGGCATGGCGTGCATTACCACAGGAAATCTTTCCGGCGATTGCACTCGATATGGTCAGTATCTCAACAGAATTTGAAGGAGCGTCTCCGGCAGAAGTAGAACAACAGGTCACCTTACCGGTAGAAGAAGAATTCGAAGACAGTCAGGACATTGATTATATCGCTTCAATTAGTCGTGAAGGTGTATCCAGTGTTTTTATTAAACTCAAACAAGGTTCAAATGTCGATGACTTTATGCGAGAGGCAAGAACCAGTGTTGATCGAATAAATGATCTGCCTGGTTTAGCGGAAGAGCCAGAACTGGTACGTATCACGGCAAAGTTTCCGGTTATCACCTTGACCTTGTATGGCAATATCGCCAATGCAGAATTGTATGAGATGGCCGAAGATATACGCAGAAAGATGCAACTCATTCCGGGTGTCGCCAATGTTGCCGTGGCGGGTGATCGTGATTGGGAGATATGGGTAGAAGTTGATCCACATGAGTTGGCGGCGATGGATGTACCCCTAGAAACGATTACTGCGGCAATAAGAAATAATCTATCGGATCAACCTGGTGGTTCGATCAAGGCTATGGAAGGAGATGTTCGACTACGGGGTACAGGGGTTACATCCGATCCGGATCAAATAGAGCGTATCGTCTTACGGACCAATGCCAACGGTGGCAAATTGTTATTAGGAGAAGTGGCTAAGATAAGTCGGCGTTTTGAAGAGTCTGAAACCTATGCGCGTTTTGCCGGTAAACCTTCCGTCAATTTAACAGTGACCAAGACGGCTGATTCATCAACGATACTGGTTTCTGATCTTGTTAAAGAGTTTACCGCTGAGTTACAACAGACCTTACCCGCCGGCGTCAATGTCGATTATCACTCGGACATGGCGGAGTATGTCCGGGTACGTTTGAATACCGTCAAGTCATCCGGACTGGTTGGCTTGATGCTCGTCTTATTTTCATTATATGTATTATTGAATTTTCGTATTGCCGCCATTACCGCCTTTGGCATACCGGTTTCATTTCTGTTTGCCATCATCCTGATGTTTTATTTCGGTTACACCATCAACATGGTGTCACTGTTTGCCTTTTTGATCGTGCTAGGAATGATCGTCGATGACGCCATTATCGTCACAGAGAATATCTATCGACATATAGAAGATGGTATGCAGCCATTAGATGCGGCAGCGTTGGGCGCAAAAGAAGTCTTTTGGCCGGTTGTGGTTTCAACATTAACCACCGTCGCAGCTTTTTTGCCGATGTTTGCCATAGGGGGGATATTAGGTGAATTTATAAAAGTGATTCCCGTCGTCGTCTGTTGTGCCTTACTTGGATCATTAATAGAAGCCTTTGTTGTACTGCCATCACATGCAGGACACTTGCTAAGAAAAGAAAAAACGCAATATAAATGGATCGATTGGAAAAAATTCCTGGAAAAATATGCTCGTGTCTTACATTGGTCTGCATTAAATCGTTACACCGTAGTGGCGATTAGTACCGGCGTACTCGCGATCAGTTTGACCTATGCTTATACACGTTTGCCATTTCAGATGTTTGGCGATGTCGAAGTCGGACAGTTTTTTGTCAACATAGAAGCTCCCAATACATACAGTCTTGAAGACAGTTTGTTACTAGCAGAAAAACTTGAAAACAAAACCAGTGAAATTATTGCTGAAGAAGAACTCAAGTCGCTACTGACGAATGTCGGTATTAGCATGATTGATGAAAACCGATCCAAACGCGGCAGTAATTTGATCCAACTGGTGATCGATCTGGAAAAGTCAGCGCCGCAAGGTTTTATAGAACGCTGGGTTAATCCGCTAGTCAGTCTGGATTTTTCGATCCATGGAAAACGCAAACGCAGTACCGATGAAATTATAGATTTATTGCGCGCGAGTTTACCTAAGGTGCCGGGCGTACAACGCATGGGTATTTTGAAACCAGCAGGCGGGCCAGCGGGCGATGATATAGAGATCGGTGTGATCAGTGATGACCTAGTCGTATTAAAACAAAAGTCGGATGAGATACGAGACTACTTGCGGCGTATGTCGGGCGTTCAAGATGTCAGACATGATCAGGACCCGGGTAAAATGGAATATAAATATGCGTTGAATGATCGCGGTAAACGCCTGGGTCTGACACAAACACAACTCTCCAATGCCGTACGTAGCGGATATCTCGGCAATGAAGTGGTGCATGTGACCTGGGAAGATAAACGACTGCCGGTTCGACTTATTTATCCGGAATTATTAAGAAAGCGTTCGGGTAGTTTGGCAGAGCTGCCCATCGTTCTGGCTTCAGGAAAGACCGTGTATCTAGGAGATGTCGCAGACATCACCATCGGTAGGGGACTGAATGAAATAAGACGCAGAAATAATCAACGCATGACCAAGATAACGGCAGATGTCGATAGCGCCATTACCACAGCGACCGAGGTCATAGACCAGGTGGATAAAGAATTCAGGCCGGCTCCCGGTGCCGATTACAAGTTGATCTATCTTGGCGAGAAAAAGAATGCGCAGGAATCGTTCAAGGGTATGTACCAGGCATTGATTATTGCCCTGGTGATGATCTTCTTTATGTTAACGGTCTTGTTTAAATCATTAATCGATCCATTAGTCGTCATGATCGCCATTCCCTTTGGTATAATAGGCGTCGTCATTGGCCATGCCTTATTTGGCTACAACCTACAATTTTTATCCATGGTCGGTGTACTGGCACTCTCCGGCATCATCGTCAACGATTCATTGATTATGGTCGATTTTATAAAACGAATGCGTAGAGAAGGAGAAGATCGCATTATGGCGGTTGTCGATGCCGGTCGAGTCCGCGCAAGGCCAATCATATTAACCACCGTGACCACCTTTCTTGGTATCTCACCATTAATCTTTTTTGCCAGTGGTCAAACGGCATTTCTTTCCCCCATGGCCGTGAGCCTAGGCTTTGGGTTAGTGTTTGCAACTGCGTTAATCTTATTAACCCTACCGTGTTTTTATCTCATCGCCGATGATATACGCAGTTGGATATTCGGTATGGAAATAAAGGCTGCGGAATCCAAACTGGTTTCATGAAACAGGTGTTCGTAACAGGGTGTTCCTCGGGAATACCTGCCTACAACGGGTAATTATTATATTGAGTATAATCTAAATTCGTTTTAGTCTAATTGCTCTTCAAAACATTCCAGTAATTTATCGAGCTTAACGGGTTTGTTGATGAATACGCGTTCTCTATTATTTTCTTGTATTTCATTGTTTTGTTGATTGGGGAGGGCCGTAAAAAAAACAATTTTAATTTTGTTTAACGTCGAATCATTTTGAAGATGCTCGGCAATTTCAAAACCATTAATTTCCGGCATCATAATATCCAGTAAGACGAGATCGGGTTTGAAATCACGTGTCATCGCGACAGCATGATTACTGTTGTTTTCAACTACGACTTCATAAATGCCTGTCTGTTCCAGGCACTTTTTTAAAATCAGACTAAGCGCTTTTTCGTCGTCAACGAGAAGTATCTTTTTTTTGTTCATGATTGTACCCGGTTATTCATTTGCTTGTTTATTGGAGCTCTAAATATTAATACGGCATTCACACCGTGGTGTTTCCTGTTCTTGATCTTGATGACCGCTTTATGCAAACGTACGATATTCTGGACAACGGTTAAACCTAAACCGGTGCCCTTACCATTCCATTTCATGGTAAAAAATGGATCGAATATTTTATCGATGATCTCATTCGAAATGCCGATGCCATTGTCTTCAGTTTCAATCACAACGGCATTGTTGCCTATCAAACATTGGTCCGTATTGCTCAGGTTTTTTATCGCAGATATTTCTTTACAGGTTGTTGCATAGGTCTTAATCGATAACACACCGTTATCATCCATTGCATGAATGGCATTCATTGTCAGGTTAACCAGCACTTGTTGAATTTTATTTTTATCAATTTCAACCTGAGGCAGGTTGTCTCCGAGTTCCAGCGTCAGGTTGATATTCTTCTTTAAAATTTCGTGTTTCAACAAGGAGATGGATTCAGTCACTACCGGATTGATATCGGTAAAATCGAATTTTAGTTGTGTCATTGATGTGAAGTCTAAGAGTGATTTAATAACAGCATCGGCGCGGGCGACCGCATCTTCAATATCATCGATCACACGTGCCAAGTCACTGTTAATATGTTTGTCTTTAGCAATGTATTCAATACCAAACTGAATAATGGCCAAGGGGTTTTTAACTTCATGCGCAACGCCTGCGGCGAGTGTGCCGGTCGTTTCCAGTTTTTCTACCTGGATCAATTGTAATTGCGTATCGATTAATTCCTGATTGGTGGATTTTAATTTATTTATCACCAGTGTTTTCTTGGCAATTGCAGACTCAAGTTTGCCAATAAAACTATTCATCGCCTGAGAAAGACGATTGACTTCAATCGAGCCATTAATCTCCGCTGTATAGGGCTGCCCAAATAGCAATGCATTGTTCGCCGCGGTCGTCATCAAGCGAATCGGTGTGTCGATGTTTTTAAGCGCCAAATGAGTAAAGAAAAAAAACAAAATTAACAGGAGTGACATCATGGTATAAATGATGATTTTCTTTTTTTCTTTATCAGCGACAAGTTGTGCATCTACATGATCGGCCTGTATTCGCAAACTCTCGTGAAAGGCGTTCAGGGTTCTTATTAAGGCAAGTGAGGTGTAATCAAACTTAGAGAGCAATATTGTAAGATTTTTTTTGTTTTCCGTTTTAATGATTTTGCCTGCGTCGACTAACTGACTTGAAATGGTATCGAGTTGTTTATCAATCACCGCTAACTGAGAGAGACTGGATTGAACGAGGGCATAGCGACCGACATGATCGAGCTGGCCTTTAAGCGTGGTAATTTCCAGCAAGGCATCATCCTGAAGATAGGTTTCACTCGAACCAATGATTAAATCCGCGACGATCAAAATCAGCGGTAGATGTTTTTGTATATGTTCAATCTGTTCAATGACGATGCGGTTCTGATTCGCTTCATTTCCCTTGTTGGTGAGTACGTCATAGGAATTACCGACAACCAGATCGAATGTAATCACACCCGTGATCGCAGTTAAGAACAGATAAAGAATATAGGCACGGGTCGTCATGTTAATCCCACCTCAGATTATGGATTGACTCTTGTCGTAAGGTCTTCAGTTCTTCACCCCATACGAGTGAGGTCGTCAGCGATGCTTTAATCGCTGAACGAATCACCGTCATCGCCAGCGACCGACCTTCCTCACTGATCGTCCCGGGCAAGTCATGATGATTGTCGGCATCAGTGAATAGCGTGTTACTCAGGCTTTGCCAGTTTTGCCCTTGCAAAAATTGTCTGAAATCAGGAGATTCCACTTCATCTTGCGTGATACAACGGCAACGTTGAAAGTTGAACCCGATGATGTTGTAGTCCATGTCCAGTGCCCAGACGATTTCGTTAATACCCCATCGACCTTTTTCCGGGCGAGCAAGGATGAGGCCTATAGGTACAGTGTCGTTAAACACCAGGTACAAAGTATGCTTTCCAAATTCTTTATAATGAAATTCAAACGGTAAATGTGCTTGCAGGCGTTGTTTTACCTCGAGAGTGATCGTCTTCACCAGCGAACGGGAGCTTTTATAATCCGGGAATAGATTCCCAATGGAATGTGACGGTTCTCTCAAAGCACAAAAAGTCTCGGCGAAACATTCTGTACTGAAGAGAAGAATGATAAACAACACGAACAAACGTTTCATCGCCTTAAACAGCGACAGGTTTTTATTAAGTGACAGTGTTAACATTAGAATCGAAACCTAAATTGCAACTGGATTTGACCAACGTCATCCTTATTCTCAAACGTCCGTAGGTCTTTGCTGTATTGCAGATCGATATTAAAGCCATTGGCATGCATCAAACTGATACCGACGTTACCGGTGAGTTTGTCGTCCCAACCGGAGGCGGTATCTTTTAATTCAGACTTCAACTGGGTATAGGCAAATACTTTTTCATTCACACTGGTCCAGTTTAACTCGGTGAATAAGTAGCCCCTGTCCAAGCTATCATCCTGACCCCAGGAGACTTCGGTGAGTTGGCCGAAGGCACCATAGGTCCATTGGTGATCAATACCCGCACGCGTGCGTTTGACCTTGGCACCGCCTTGCATAAACTCCCCATGGAAAACGGACACACCCCAACCGGAACTGGGAAAATAGGATTGGTTACCAAAGGCCGAGCCGAAACGTCCGGTAATGGCATAGGGAGAACCATCGTCGTTGTATTCCACACCCGAGCCACGGGTCAGAACAAAGTCATATTGGATGTTATTAATATTGCCATTGATGCCGCCACCCCAGTCGGTCTTAATGCCCAGGTTTTGAATAATGGCGGTTTGTCTAAGCGTGGTATTGGTGTCGATAGAATATTCAAGCCCATAGGGAAGTTCTAAATGCCCCAATAAAATATTAAACGATCCTCTGCTCAGGGCAGTAATATTGATGGTGTTAATTTTTTTAATGAGTTCCCAATCATGATCGCTTTCAAAAAAACTGGGATGCGGATTTAAGTTATCAATACGTGCGGCATAGAGTTGAACCACGCCAGTGGCAAGATCTTTATTATGCGATGAGAATACCTTATGTATATCCACCCCAGCCTGTTGCATAAAACCGGTATTGCGATGTCCGCCTTGTGTAGTCGAGACCAGACGCGAACTGAAGTCGATGGCAAAACGGGAGTTATCACCCAACAACGCAGAGGCCATCGGCCATAAGCGATAGTCATCAGCCACATCTTCGGCAACAACGACACCACAGAAAAAAAACAGCAGCACCGATAAAAAGAATAGCCCGCAAACTTTCATCTTCCACTACCTGATAATGAGAATTCTTAATAATATAGCGCAAGTTTTATTCCATGCAAGAAAAGTTAATTATTCATAAGCTTATTAATTACTTGGGTGAAAACGATTGAGGTAATTAAAGAGTGAAATGGCGAATTGCAAAGCAAAATGCAAATAAGCATCAGTAATGAAGACTGAAAGCCCTCTGAACAATGTGCAGGGATGCACAAGTGTTCCCGGGTATGAATGGCTTTGAGATATGCGAGCAAGTCCGCGCGAATGACCGCGACCAGCCTATTATTATGTTAACGGCTAAAACTGGCGATGAAGATATTATTCAGGGTTTGTCATTAGGCGCGGATGATTATGTCGCTAAACCTTTTTCCATCGCGCATCTGGTATTACGTGTGCAGGCAGTATTACGCCGTTCACGTGTTGGTATAGAAACAGATAATGTGATTAAGCTAGGAGATAGTGTCGAGATTGATACTGTAAACTTATCCTGCAAGCGCGGTAGTGAAGCACTGTCATTCACCCGTCGTGAAATAGAATTATTACAATACTTAAAAGCCAATAACGATAGACCGGTGCCACGCGAAGAACTATTGAGTAAACTCTGGGGCTATAGCAAAGAATTGAATATCGAAACGCGTACGGTGGATATCCATATCGCCAAATTACGCAGCAAGATTGAAATTGAACCAGCGAAACCAAAGTATTTAGTAACCGAGCGTGGTGCCGGATATAAGTTGGTAGTCGACTCATGATATTTCGCAATTCATTAACCGGCCTTGATAAAAAGAAACTACGTGTTTATCTCACGCTGCTCTATCAAAAACATCTGTCTGCACCATTAAGTGATGTGGAGTTAATATTTAGCATTAATCATTTACCTGCTGGTCCTGCAGGAACAGTAATAAACTGGATAGCAATAATTTTACTTATTGTTTTATGCGGTGGCTTTATGTTGATGTATCGATTGGGGTCAGGACAAATTAATCTTTCAAGACAACAACAAGATTTTGTTTCAGCCGTCAGTCATGAATTAAAAACGCCACTTACGTCTATACGCATGTATGGCGAGATGTTGGTTAAAGGCTGGGCAGACGAAGAGAAAAAGAAAACCTATTACGATTATATTCATGATGAGAGCGAACGTTTATCACGACTCATTAATAATGTATTACAATTGGCAAGAATGACGCGCAATGAGTTACAAGTAGAACTGAAGAAAGTTAGTATTCATGAAATACTCGATATGTTTCAATCTAAAAATTCTTCTGCGGTGGAACGTGCCAGTTATAATTTAAATATTTCCTGCAATGAAGAATTTCATCAGAAAGAAATAAATATTGATGTTGATTACTTTAATCAAATCATGATTAATCTGGTTGATAACGCGATTAAATTCTCAACCAAAGCAAATAAAACAGATATCGATATTAATTGCACAGTACAGCAAGATGGTTCAGTTTTATTCGCCGTACGCGATTACGGCCATGGCGTTGCTAAAGATCAAATGCGAAAGATTTTTAAATTATTCTATCGCTCAGAAAATGAACTCACCCGCGAAACAGTCGGTACCGGTATAGGTCTGGCTCTAGTACATCAACTAGCTCAAGCTATGGATGCCAAAGTAGACGTAATCAATTGCGAACCCGGTGCGGAATTCAGAGTGACGTTTCCTTCTTAAGTTAACATTATAAATGTTGTCTCATGTTCTATAATTAATTTAATTCTCCCTCAAGGATAAGCTTTTATGGCTGAAGCATTAAACGCGTTTGTTGTCTTGTTTATCGTTGTTGATCCTGTTGGTGTGGCATGGATGTTTGCGACCATAACTGTGGGTTATGAATTAATTCAACAGCGGCGTATGGCTATTATGGGGGTTAGCTTTGCACTTATTTTTATGTTCCTGTTCTTTTTTCTTGGAGATACCATATTAAGATGGATGGGAATTAGTCTGGCTGCATTCCGTATCGCCGGCGGTATTTTGCTTTTCTTATTAGCTTTGGAAATGGTATTTGCACGCCAGTCAGGTTTACGTTCAACAACTATTGGCGAACAACATGAAGCGGAACATAAACAGGATGTTTCAGTTTTTCCGCTAGCCTTCCCCTTACTCGCAGGTCCCGGAGCTTTAGCCACGGTTATGCTTATGGCTGGGAAAACCGATAGTTTCTCAGAACGGATGATTTTTAGTGGAGTCATCTTTTCCGTATGCGCTATAACCTTAGTAGCCTTACTCATGGCACGCACGCTTTCAGTTCGCTTAGGCGAAATCGGCGCCAATGTCATTAGCCGCCTACTAGGCTTAATACTCACAGCACTAGCCGTCCAATACGTCATCGATGGTATAAAACAGAGTTTTTTTGTCTGAAAAAAAATACTTGCTAATGAAGTAGATCCTTTATAATTCCCTCATTCTTAGAATCATGGAGTGCACCCAATGGGTAAGTCATTAATTGACCAGCTTAAAAAGACAGGGCTGGTTAATAAAACCAAGGCATCAAAAGCCAAGCAAGAACAATATAAAAATAAAAAGCAGAAATCGAAGAAAGGATCGGCGGTTCAGTTAGATGAAGCTAAGATTCTTGCACAAAAAGCGCAGGCTGAAAAAGTAGAACGCGACCGGCAGTTCAATTTGAAGAATAAAGAAGAGACCGAACGTAAAGCTATTGCTGCACAGATTATTCAATTAATCGAAACCAATCGTGTTGAAGGTAGTGATGGTGAGGTTGCCTATAATTTTACTGATAATAATATTGTTAAGCGTCTTTTTGTTTCAGAAGTGATTTCTAAACATCTTATGTCCGGTAAATTATCTATTGCCAAACTAGGAGAGAGTTATGAATTGGTACCAAAGGCCGTTGCCGAGAAAATAAAACAACGTGATGCGCTGTGTATTATCGAGCTTGACCATAGCATCGAGCTTGAGTCTGATGAAGATGATCCTTACGCTGATTATAAGATCCCTGATGATTTGATTTGGTAGAGTTAACTATCACCTTCCAAAAATTTCTGTCATTAAGAATTTTGATAGTAAACCACCTGTTTTTACACCTATCTCTAAGGGACTATCCCTTGAGAAATATATGAATATATTTTCATAGGATTAAAATATTTCGTATATTTTTCCTCTGTATTAAAATGGAATTATGTCTATAGACAGGTTGATTCTAATAGTTATCTTAGAAACATGAGTCTACGATAAGAATGACAGAATATACATTAGGTTGTTATTAACAATGGATTGTTTTTGGGAAAAGAGCGTATTAAGGATTTCGCTCATTTATGGATGAGACTAGGACTATGGATGTCGACGTTTCTAGTCACTATTGATTATGGATAATCGTAGTGGATTAGGATCGGATTTCTTTTGCATTACTTTTTTAACAATCCAGTTATTTAACGGAGGATGAAGTGAGAGCAACTGCTGAGTCACGAGTCGTACCTTATATTAGTGATGGATATGATGGGACAGAAGTACCCTGTCTTGTCGATATGCTTAAAGACAGAGATTATGTTATTGAAGCAAACGAAACCGGTACTCAGGTTGAAGGCGAACTCATGGATATTCTGGATTCAATCGAAGAAATTCATGGGGTTTTGCTTAAAGAAGGTAATTCGCAACTAATTAGTTACTTGAAAATTTAAACCACTCTTCGTCTTTCCCACTCTACGGTGAGGTCGCCTACATACAGCCGCCTATTCTTGTAAGCATTCCATATGGATTGATTTGCTAACAGCTACTGTCTATATTTAGTATGTAAGATAATAATTCTTGAACTTCAATAGAGGAGTTGATCATGCTAGTGACTTTTAAGAGTGGTGCTCATAGTGAGTTCACCATGTTTATTGATATTGCTGAAGACTTATTGAAGATGATGGGGCATAGCGGAACCATCCCAAGTGCTCTTGCTGCAAAAGATGTCTCGGATGCATTGAAATCTTTAAAAAAAGCCCTCGAATATGAGCCAGGGAGCTCGGAGGAGGAGGCATCGAGTGAAGAAGAAGATGATCCTGAAGTGTCTATGTCAGGTCGAGCTTATCCCTTGGTTGAAATGTTGATTGCGGCGGTCGAAGATGAAAGTACCGTTATGTGGTACAAAGAATAATATTTCATATAATTTTCTTATTGATTAGTATGAAATAACAGTAATCTTTTATTCATACATCAAATAATTACAACGTGATAATATCTAGTCCATGAAAACATGGACACCTACTATTGCGCTCATTGTTTGTCATGCGCTTACCGGAACAGCTTCTGTATTAATGCGCTATTTTGTCAATATTCTTGAACCAGTTGAAATTGCTTTTTTGCGTTATTTGTTGGGCGGTTTATTTATATTGCCATTGTTCTTTATATTCCGAAACCCAAACTTAACACGAAGTTTATGTGTTAAAACGGCTGTATTGGGTATTTTGTTTTTTGGCATATTTCCTTTCTTGTTTGCACAAGCCTTTGTTTATACAAATGCAGCACGCGGATCACTTGTACTGGCAACCATGCCTATTTGGACGATGTTGATTGCCAAGGCAATTGGGCATGATAAAGTAAATTTATTGTCAATATTTGCGATATCAATCACTTTATTGGGTTTATTCATCGCACTTTCTGATAAGTTGTTTATGTCAGTGAATGAGGCTGCTTCATTTAAAGGTGAGTTGATCATGTTACTTACCGCAATTATTGGTGCTATCTATGCCATTCATGCTCGTCCGGTATTGAAACAAATACCGGCATCAACGATGACTCCTATCGCAATGTTGGCTGGTTGTGCCGTTCTTTTTCCATTCTCTATTGCTAGTGGTATTGATGACCATGTTTTGTCATTAACAAACATGCAATTAGGGTTAGTGTTTTATGTTGGTCTCATTACCGGAGGTATGGCCTTCTTTTTATTCAACTGGGTATTAACTAGAACAACTGCCACGTTTAATACTATGTTCGTTACATTAAACCCAATCGTCGCTATCTTTTTAGGATATCTATTTTTGGGAGAAGTAATTCAGATTAATTTTATTATTGGCGTGTTTATTGTTTTTAGTGGGCTTGGTATCGCTGTTTATTCACAACAAAAAAGTTCTTGAAGATATTTATTATTTTTTAGTGTACGCAACATAAACAGTACAGGAGGATTCTTTATCCGTATACAGGTTTGGGAAACTGACTATATGTGATTCTGAAGTGTGGAACACCGTATTAAGTAAACTCATAAATTCTTCATCGGGCGGATCATTTGACCAGAGTCCGAAGATACCGCCGGGGTAAATTTTGTTAGCTAATTTGTTTAAACTTTCTTCTGAATAGAAAGAACTATTAGCTTCGTTTAGCCAATGTGTTGGTGAGTGATCTATATCCAATAATACGGCATGCACTTGTTTATTGTTGCTATCAAAGCTTCGATTATCTGATGTTGCGAGGGCAAAAAAATCTGCGTGTACCAGTGTACAACGAGGATCATCGCTTAGTACTTTTCCTAGCGGAACCAATCCTCGATTATGCCAATCTATAACCGGTTGCATGACATCGATTACTTTAAGTGATCGAATTGCATCATCTTCTAATGCGGCAACAGCGGTATAACCGAGACCTAAGCCACCGACAATAATATCAAGATCAGTTTTATGTTGAGTTTGTTTTAAAGCAGCGAGGCTTAATTTAGAAAGTTGTATTTCAGACTCGGTAAATAAGCTGGACATTAAAAACTCGTCGCCAAGTTTTACTTCATAGACCAGTCTGCCATCAAGCCTGGGTTCGGTTCTTTTTCTGAGGCTGATATCGCCTAATGGGGTTTTTTGAAAGTCGAGTTCTTCGAATATTATTTCCATTAACTCGCTTCTGGTTCGTCCGGTTTTGGTTCAGCTTTTTTGACTCGGACTTTATTGCCATCTATTTCTTTATTGTTGATATTTTTCATCGCTACTTTGGCTTCGCCGATTTTTGGCATTTCGATAAAACCAAAGCCTTTGGATTCACCGCTTTTCTTATCCATCACCAGTGTGCAATATTGTACGTTGCCGTAAGATTCAAACAGATCCTGAATTTGTTTCTCTGTCGTTGTGCGAGAAAGATTGCGTATAAGTAGTTTCATTTTTTATTTTGCGTTAACGCGTTTTTTTTCTGCTTCCATTTGACTTGCCAGATATTCTTCATAGGTACCCTGGAAGTCGATTACTTTGTGATCATTTATTTCAATCACGCGAGTGGCTAGCGATGAAACGAACTCACGATCATGGCTGACAAAAATCAATGTGCCTTCATAATGTTCTAATGCAAGGTTTAAGGATTCAATTGCTTCCATGTCTAAATGGTTAGTAGGTTCATCCATTAACATGACATTAGTTTCTTGCATCATTAATTTACCAAATAACAATCTATTTTTTTCTCCACCAGAACAAACTTTAACTTTTTTCTCAAAATCTTCTGATGAGAATAAAAGTTGCCCCAGTGTTGCACGTACGGCTTGATCGTCATGCTTAGGTTTGCGCCATTGACTCATCCAATCGTATAATTTTAAATCATTATCAAACTCAGCATTACTATCTTGAGGACAGTAGCCTAGTGTTGCATTCTCGGCCCATTGTACTGTGCCATTATTTGCCTGGAGTTCATTTATGATGCAACGTAGAAAAGTTGTTTTACCGACACCGTTTTCACCAATGATGGCCAAACGTGCGCCTGCTTCTAAAAGTACGTCACCATTTTCAAATAATGTTTCATCTACAAAGCCATGACCTAAACCTTCGAGCGTTAATGCTAGTCGATGTAATTTTTTGGTTTGATGAAAATGAATATATGGACTCATTCGACTAGACGCTTTAATTTCATCCAGTTTAATTTTATCAATTTGTCTTGCGCGCGATGTTGCTTGCTTTGCTTTTGATGCGTTAGCCGAGAAGCGACTAACAAAATGTTTTAACTCAGCAATCTGTGCTGATTTTTTTGCATTCTCTGATTGTAAACGTTCACGTGCGGCTGTTGATGCCACCATGAAGTCATCGTAGTTACCAGGATAGACGCGTAACTCACCATAATCGATATCGGCAATGTGGGTACATACCGCACTAAGGAAATGTCGATCATGAGAAATGATGACCATGGTACTTTTACGATTTCTAAGTACATCCTCTAACCAGCGAATGGTATTGATATCGAGGTTATTGGTAGGTTCGTCTAATAATAAAATATCGGGCTCAGCGAACAGGGCTTGTGCGAGTAACACACGAAGTTTCCAACCGGGAGCAACTTCGCTCATTAAACCTTCATGAAATGATTCTTCGATACCGGCGCTCATGAGTAATTCACCAGCACGGCTTTCAGCACTGTAACCATCCATTTCGCCAAATTCGGATTCTAAATCGGCGACTTTCATTCCGTCTTCTTCGGTCATTTCCGGTAAAGAATATATACGGTCGCGTTCTACTTTAACGTCCCATAATTCCTTGTGACCCATGATGACAGTATCAAGCACGGTGTATTCTTCAAATGCAAATTGGTCTTGATGCAATTTACCGACACGCTCATTTGGCGAGATGGAAACATTACCTGTGGTTGGTTCCATACTGCCATCAAGAATTTTCATGAAAGTTGATTTGCCACAACCATTTGCGCCAATCAGGCCATAACGATTGCCATCGCCAAATTTGACTGAAATATTTTCGAATAGTGGCTTCGCGCCAAACTGCATGGTGACATTTGCTGTGGAGATCATGGTGGTTCCTGAATCGTATTAATAGGTCTTAAAAGGTCGCGTACTATAAGGCTTAGCGGCAATTTCGTCCATAACATAAATAGGTGATGACTAGATTCAAGATTCGGGAAAATGCAGCTTAGACTATTAGAGGGATATTAATAAAACCAACTATATATAGTGGTTTATACCTATATATATACAATATATAGATATTTTGTCGCTAAATGCGTATTTTAAAGACCCAACAAACATCGTTCATACGAACGTGAGTCTGGGGAGACAATCTGTTGGTTTTTTGGGATAGAGAGAGAAGTTTAGCCAAGGCGGGCGTAATGCTCGTAATTTCTATACTATTTAGTCCGTCCAGCTATGCTACTCATGAAGAATCATGTAGCTCGCAATGGTATGTCACTGGGTATTTCACACCGGTCGAAAATGACTACTCGCAAGCAGATACCCTCAAAATCAATATTGAAAAGCAGGGTGAAAGTATTCATGCCGCCGCTTTTCTGAAAGAAGTCAGAGTGGAAGGTTGGGGCAAGACAAAAGAAGGTTGGTATCTCGGTCGTTTTTCAAACAAATGGCATAAAAGTCAGCAGCCACTTAATGCTATGGGCAGACCTTTAACGACAGGTTCTATTGCGACAGATAAGAATATTATTCCCGCTGGAGCAATGTTGAAAATTCCCAGTTTGCCGAATCATTTAAAACATCAATTATATGTTTCTGATGATGTTGGTAGTGCTATCAAGAATACGCATGTTGATATTTATACTGGTGAAGGTTGGCAAGCAGAGTTAACAACCTATGAAATTACCGGTAAGGATCATACCGTTTGTAGATTGTCTTCTATCTAATTTGGTCTATTTAATATCCAACGCCATAAACCTTATTTGGTAATCCCTGTAACACTATAGTAATAATTACTATAGTGTTACAGGGATTGCTTTATGGGAGCAATACTCTTGTAGATTTTTATTCCAACTTATTTAAGTTTAATGAATATATATGAAAGTCGATAACTTCTACGCTGATTTGCCAGTTACAAAAGAGTTTTCAAAGATTGCGGATTTATCTAGTTATATTCCTTTACCTGATGATTGGAGCACAGTTATTTCCGATGTAAAGAATTCGACGGTAGCAATAAATAGGGGGGAATATAAAGCAGTTAATATTACAGGCGTTTCGGTAATTACGTCGGTCTTGAATGTTCTTAGACCTTTATCTGTACCGTATATTTTTGGCGGAGATGGTTGTTCACTATGCGTTCCAAATCATGTATTGGATGTTGTTCGAGATGCACTTTTTGCAACAAAGGCAATGAGTTTAACGCAATTCGGCTTGGAATTACGCATAGGTATCGTGCCGATAAGCGCAATTAGAAAAGCGGGGTTTGATATTCTGGTTGGAAAAAGTCAGGTATCTGAACATTATACGCAAGCGGCTTTTGCTGGCGCCGGTCTTGAGTATGCAGAAAACCTTATTAAAAATGATGCGAATGAAACTGAATTTAGAATAGAAAGTGCGAATATAGTTCAAGCGGATTATTCAGGTCTCGAATGTCGTTGGGAAAATATTCCTAGTCAGCATGGCGAAACGATTTCCCTTATCGTTAAAGCAAAGGCAGATAATAAAATACAAGAATACAAAATTTATTCTGAGATCATTAATAAGATAAACGAGATATATGGCGACGAATCAAATTCTCGTCCAATTTACTCTGCGGGATTAAAACAACGTTTAGTTCTAGTCTATTAAAATACGAAGCTAAAGCGCGCACCTATGGGATAAGTCTTCTTCAATTTTTTTTATATACAATTAAATTACGAGTGCTGGTGTTACTAGGTCGATTCTTCATGTTATACGGAATTAAAACGGGAGATATTGATTGGGGACAATATAAATAAGTGGTAGTTAGTAATGCAGACTATCGAAAGTTTGATGGTACTTTAAGAGAAGTGCTTTCAGGTAATGCTGAGCAACGACAAGAATTAAAGCAATACTTGGAAGAGCGATATCAAAGAGGAGAATGTTTTTACGGCATACACGTTTCGGATTCTGCTTTGGTTACTTGCATGATTAATGATTATACAGATAACCATTTTCATTTTATTGATGGAGCTGATGGTGGTTATGCCATGGCAGCGACTATGTTGAAACAGCAATTAAAAACTGAGTAAAGCTAGATTATTTCAGTCGTCGTATTTTAAATTTACGTCCTTTTATTTTTCCTTCGGATAATAACTCCAATGCTTGCGTCGCAATGTCGTGTTCTACGGCGACATATGCATACTTATCAAAGATATCAATTTTACCTATTTGCGTTCCTTGTATCTCTTTAGTTCCAGTAAGTGCGCCCAGGATATCACCGGCACGAACTTTATCTTTGCGACCGCCATTAATACCGAGTGTCACCATAGGTGGAATAATTTTTTGATAGTTACTAGTCTTAAGTGTCGTGGTCTTATCGATACGTACCGGACTCTTTTTAAATTCTTCTATCGCTTCGACTCTGAATTTTTCAGAAGACGTAAATAAGCTAAGCGCTAAACCTTGATTGCCGGCGCGACCGGTACGGCCAATACGGTGAATATGAATTTCCGGATCGGGTGATAATTCAAAGTTAATTACTGCTTGTAGATCTTTTATATCCAAGCCGCGTGCAGCAACATCGGTTGCAATTAGAATCGAACTACTTTTGTTAGCAAACTGAACGATAACTTGATCACGTTCGCGTTGTTCCAGATCGCCATGTAAGGACAAGACATGAAAGCCTGCTTTCCATAATTCATTAACTAATTCCTGACATTGTATTTTCGTATTACAAAAAATGATGCTTGATTCAGGTTTGTAATGTTGTAATAAACCGATTACTGCTTTGGTTCTTTCGCCGGCATCGATTTCGTAAAATATTTGTTTGATCTCTTTATCGTCGTGTACCGATTCAACGCGCACATCAACAGGATTATTTTGTATCTTATTACTAATTTTTTTGATTTGATCAGGATAGGTTGCAGAGAATAATAAAGTCTGTCTTTTCTTTGGTGTGTTACTGATAACACGCATGATTTCTTCAGAAAATCCCATATCCAACATGCGGTCAGCTTCATCCAAAACCAGCGTTTTTAAACAATCCAGTTTTAAGCTTCCTTTGTCCAGATGTTTCAATATTCGTCCTGGCGTACCGACGACAATATGCGGTGCATGTTCCAGTGAGGCCAATTGCGGCAACATTGATTTGCCTCCGCATAATGTCACCAATTTGGTATTGGGAATGGCGCGAGCATGGCGACGAATTTCAGTACTGACTTGATCGGCAAGTTCGCGTGTTGGGCAGAGCACTAATGCCTGTGTCTGATAGTTTGCTGATTCAAGTTTGTGTAATAAACCAATCGCGAACGCGGCAGTTTTACCACTACCTGTTTTTGCTTGTGCTAGTAAGTCCTTACCTTCAAGAATAACCGGTAGGCTCTGAGCCTGTATCGGTGTCATTTCCTTGTACTCTAATGCCGAAATATTGCTTAGAAATTCAGGACTTAGCGGCAGTGATGAGAAAACGATTGTTGTCATGAGTATTGAGTCTTTGGCTGATTTTTGTTGGCTTTTCGGCAAGGCGAGGATAATAGCAAAATCGCAGGGTAAATGGTGATTTGTATCATAGAGATGAGGCATTAATTATTCAATAAGTGTTCGTTTTTGACGTAATAAAGCTGATTATTTCTTCAGATTTTAGTCATTTAGCCGATTTAAAGACTGAAACTTATAAATTTGGAATGCTTAAACACATGGTTGTGCCTACATCTAAAGAAGTGAAAATGAAGCCGGAAGATATGATTGTCTCGAAAACGGACATAAAGGGTCATATTACCTATTGTAATGATGCGTTTATGGAATTCGCTGGTTATTACGAAGAAGAATTATTAGGGCAATCACACAGCATTATTCGACACCCAGACATGCCAAGAGCAGTCTTCCGTTTATTGTGGAACAAGCTTCATGAAGAAGAAGAGTTTTTTGGCTTTATAAAAAATATGTGTAAAGACGGTAGTTTCTATTGGACTTATTCCAATATTTTTCTCAATTTTGGTGCTGAGAATGAATTGCTCGGTTACATGTCTGTTCGTCGATATCCACCAGTTGAAGGTGTCGAGTTTTTTCAAAATTTATATCAGAAAATGCTTGAAGTTGAATCTCAATACGAGGGCAGTCGTGAAGGAATGGATGCATCATGGAGTCTTTTGCAAGAAGTAGTTTCAGAAAAAGGAGGCTACGATCAGTATGTCTGCTCCTATTTCAAATAAATTGGCTCTACGAGTTAATACGGCACTGTTGTTAGGTAGTGTTGTTGGCAATAATTTTTTTACCATTCCCCCCGTGTTGTTATTGGTGGTGATAGCTACCTCAATTGTAATTTTTTTCGCTTCAAAGAAAGTAGAAGTAAAAACGGATTTATATTTTGAGAAAGTTAGTGAGTTTGCGACTCAGCTTAAAAATGGTAATTTAGATTACCGAATTATGGGGGTGCCATGGGAGCACCCGATGAATGAAATGGCGCATAAACTTAACGATGCCCTTGATCAGGTTCAAGCCTATATCTGGGAAGTCGATGCAGTATTTCGACTTGCGCGATATGGTAAATTTCATCGGCGTACGATGCCTTCTGGATTGAACGGTCGTTATAAAATTGGATTACAACGTATCGATAAATCTCTCGTACTTATGGAAGAATTTTTTAAACAAGGCCAACTGGACACAATGTTTGCAGATCTGGGGCAGTTAAAGACAACTAATTTGTTAAAGAATCTGAGTGAGAATCAAACTGATATAGTTAATATTTGAGACGAGATGGTCAAAGTTGAGGGCTTGTCAAAGACGGCTGTCGAGAATGCAATAAGCAATTTACCGTTAGTTAGAGATGTTGTTGGTCAATTAGAGAATGTTGCCGAACGAGCAATCGGAATGAAAGCAAGTTCTGAAGAATTATCGGATAGTAGTACCGAAATATCAGAAATGGTGCAGATGATTACCGGTGTTGCCGACCAAACAAACTTGTTAGCCTTGAATGCAGCAATTGAAGCGGCTCGAGCGGGAGAACATGGACGTGGTTTTGCCGTCGTTGCTGATGAAGTTAAAAATTTGGCGGCGACTACCAGTGTCGCTTCAAAAAAGATTTCGGTCATTATTCAACGTTTTGCTGAAGCATCCAGCACTATGACCGAGAGTACAAAAAGCATGTTTGAATCCGCTCTAAATTCAAAAGAAGTCGTTACTGAATTTGAACAAACTTTTGGAGGATTTTCTCAGCTTGCACAATCAACGTATGAAAATGTGTCAAAGGTTAAGGTCGTTTGCGATGCGGCATTGACCAAAATTGATCATGTTGTTTATATGCAAAAAGCCTATCGTGCGGTTGAAGTGAATAATTTTGATTGTCCTGAAGCGCAAGCGGCTTTAGTTGATGAACAGAGTTGTCGTTTTGGTCAATGGTATAGCTCGGGTGATGGTAATGAGTTCTATAGTCATTTACCGGTATACCCTTCTATTACGTTGCCTCATGCTGAGGTGCATCAAATGGTACATAATGTTATCGATGAAATTCGTAAACCGGATTGGCAAACGAAGAAAGAAAGTCATAATGCGATTTTAGAAGGTTTCACCAAGGCGGAAGCAGCTAGTGTTATGTTGATTCATCTGGTTGATCAGATGGCTGTTGAAAAAGGTAAGTTTGAATCAAATAGTGAAGAGGCCGGTGAAGTTGATCTGTTCTAATTATTGAATTATTTTTTTCAAAGTAATAAATCTTCATCAATAGGGTGAAAAATACCAGCAGTATCAATAAGGTTTTTAGCTGTGAGTGCAGGTACGCCATAAACTTCTGTGCTAACGGAGTAGTTGTTTTTAATTTTTTCTAAAAGTAATCCAAAATCACCATCACCGGATAGTAAAATAACCGTATCAACCTCTCTTGCTATTTCCATGACATCAATGGTAATTCCCACATCCCAATCGCCTTTAGCAGAACCATCACTACGTTGAATAAAAGGCTTAAGTTTTACTGTGAAGCCAATGTGTTTTAATGCATCTTGAAATTTAATTTGTCTATCATCACCACGATGTGTTGCATATGCATTAGCGCAGACAATTTCACCTTCGGTACTGATTTTTTGCCAGAGCTTTTTATAATTAAATTGGCGAGTATAAGTATCACGTGTGGTGTAATAAATATTTTGTACATCGACGAAGATGGCAATCTTTTTCAAAATAGTCTCAATTAAGTCATATCAAGTTCAGTAATTAAGCATAACACGCTAATGCAGGTAAAGTTTTACCTGGTTATTGCAGATAAATATGTTGGTAACTAGAGATAAGTCTATCCAGATTCGAAACAAACACTATAATGTCCGGCCTTGGAGGACATACATGCTTTTACTCTCAAAAAAACAAGATTGGCTGGGAAATATCCGTGGGGATATTTTAGCGGGTCTTGTCGTCGCGCTGGCTCTAATTCCGGAAGCTATCGCTTTTTCTATTATTGCCGGTGTCGATCCTAAGATCGGTCTTTACGCCTCATTTTGTATCGCGGTAATTACTGCCATAGTCGGTGGACGCCCAGGTATGATCAGTGCTGCGACAGGCGCAATGGCTCTGTTGATGGTGACGTTGGTTAAAGAACATGGCTTACAGTATTTATTAGCAACGACCTTATTAACCGGTGTTATTCAGATTGTTGCCGGTTATCTCAAGCTTGGTAGTTTAATGCGTTTTGTCTCACGTTCGGTGGTAACAGGTTTTGTGAATGCGCTAGCCATCTTGATCTTCATGGCGCAATTACCCGAATTAATGAATGTTACCTGGCATGTTTATGCGATGACAGTGGCTGGCCTTGGGATTATCTATTTATTTCCGTATCTTCCTAAAATTGGCAAATCTGTTCCTTCACCTCTGATTTGTATTGTCGTGTTATCAGCTATAGCAATATATTTGAAACTGGATATTCGTACCGTTGGTGATATGGGTGAATTACCTGATACTTTACCGATATTTTTATGGCCAGATGTACCACTGAATTTTAAGACATTAGAAATTATTCTTCCTTATGCAATTCCATTAGCTATGGTAGGTTTATTGGAATCCTTGATGACAGCAACTATCGTTGATGATTTAACCGATACTAATAGTGATAAAAATCGCGAATGTAAAGGTCAAGGTATTGCTAATATTGGCACTGGGCTTTTAGGAGGTATGGCAGGTTGCGCCATGATTGGACAGTCTGTAATCAATATTAAATCAGGTGGTCGAGGACGTTTATCAACATTACTTGCCGGTATTTTTCTTTTGATCATGATCGTCTTTCTCGGCGAGTGGATAAAGCAGATACCGATGGCCGCATTAGTTGCTGTGATGATTATGGTATCAATTGGTACTTTTAGTTGGGCTTCACTGCGTGATTTAAAAACACATCCTATGTCTGCCAATATCATTATGATTATGACCGTTGTTGTTGTTGTCTGGACGCATAATCTGGCATTGGGTGTATTTGTTGGCGTATTGCTGGCTTCATTATTCTTTGCTAATAAGATTAGCCATTTCATGTACGTTGAATCAGAACTTAATGATGCAAACGATACCCGTACATATCATGTTGTTGGACAGATATTTTTTAATTCATCTGATAAATTTATTGCCGCATTTGATTTTAAAGAAGCAGTAGAAAAAATCGTGGTTGATCTGCATCGTGCACACTTCTGGGATATCACTTCGGTGTCTGCTTTGGATAAGGCGGTACTTAAATTTCGCAGAGAAGGTGCTGATGTTGAATTGATCGGTTTGAATGAAGCCAGTGCGACGATTATTGATCGCTTTGGTGTTCATGATAAACCGGAAGAAATTGATAAGATTATGGGAGGCCACTAAATGAGTAATGAAAAAGCGATGGTCGTAGCGTGTATTGATGGTTCCAAACTAAGCGAAGCTGTTTGTGACTATGCAGCATGGATAGCGCAACGTGTTAATGTGCCATTAAAACTTCATAACACGATAGATCATCACCATGAAACAGCAGACAAAGTGAATTTGTCTGGCAGCTTTGGCATTGATGGACGTGAACATTTACTGGAAGAGATGATTGATCTTGAACATACACAAGGTAAGTTACGTATACAATTAGGTAAATCAATATTAGAAGCCGCAAAGAAACGTGTTGTTGAAGATGGTATTGCTGAGCCTATTATCTCCTTACAGCATGGCAGTTTAATTGAATCTCTTATTGAGCTTGAAGATAGTATTCGTGTACTTGTAATTGGTGCGCGTGGAAAAATTCACGAAGGTCAGTCCGATCAAATCGGCGCAAAATTAAGTTCGATGATTCGTTCATTGCATCGTCCAATACTGGTGGCTTATGAAGAGTTTAAAAAACCGAAAAAAATTATGTTGGCTTACGATGGTAGCGAAGCGGCAGAAAAAGCTATGGACTTGGTTGCAAGCAGTCCTTTATATAAAGGTTTGGTTTGTCATTTAGTTTGCGTGGGTAAAAAAGATAGTGCCGATAAATTACTTGAAAAAGCGGCTGGTAAATTAGGTGCTGCTGGCGATATAGAAGTTGTTATAGCGTCTCTAGAAGGCAAGCCAGAGCAGGTACTTTGTGACTATCAAGAGAAACAGAATATAGATATGACCATCATGGGTGCGTTTGGCCATACTCGTTTACATGATTTAATATTGGGTAGCTTTACAGTAAAGATGTTACTTAATACGAAAACGTCCTTATTATTACTTAGGTAACATAAATTTTATATCTAACTTAAAAAACGGAGATTTAAAAATGAATAAACTAAATTTATTAAGCTTAGTACTTATATTTTCGCTAACGGCCTGTAGTGATGAAGAACAATCTGCTGCTTCAAAAGAAATGAATAAAGTAGAAGAAAGTACAGCTGCAGTTACGGAAAGCGTTTCCGAGGCTGTAGTAGAGTCAACAGAAGTTGTAGAAGAAGAGGTAGAAGAAACAGCCGTTGTTGCAGAAGAAGCAGTTGAAGAAACATCTACCATGACCGATCAAGCAATGGATATGGCAAAAGAGAAAGCACAAGAATACATCGATGAAAATAAAGATGAAATGTTCGATATGGCAAAAGAAAAAGTAACCGACATGGTAAAAGAACAAGCTCAGGAACAAGCTGAAGAGATGGTTAAAGAAAAAGCAATGGATATGGCAAAAGAACAAGCCATGGATACTACGAAAGACAGTGCAATGGATAGCGCTAAAGAAATGCTTAAAGGTGGTTTCTAAGCTGCGCGCTTAAAATTAATACAGCATTAATCTGAAAGGGGACAGGCTTAGGCCTATCCCCTTTTTTTTATAAAAAAACAGGATCTAAACGGTTGGTTAAGCTGCTGAACGCCTTCTTCTGTTACCAGAGTCATTGTCGTTGTTTTGTCCTTGGTTATTTCTATTACTATTGCCATAGCTGTTGCCTTGGCTTTGGCTATTAGAATTCCCTGACTTGCTGCGTGCTTTCTTTTTCTTTGATGCTCTCCAGGTATTCTTTTTGTTACTGCTGTTTTTACTACTATTGTTTTTAGATCGATTGTTGTTCGGTTTGTTCTTAATCGATTCCGGTACTATGTGCTCAGGTTCAAAGCCTTCTATTTCTTCACGTTCGATTTTGAATTTTATTAATTTCTCGATATCTTGCAGTTGTTTAATCTCATCCGCACTAACCAATGATATCGCATGACCTTTTGCACCAGCTCGACCGGTACGACCAATACGATGCACATAGTCTTCAGAAATATTCGGTAAATCAAAATTAACCACGTGTGAAAGTTGATCGATATCAATACCACGAGAAGCAATATCGGTAGCAACTAAGACCTGAATTTTATTTCGTTTGAATTCAGCTAATGCCCGGGTGCGTTGTGACTGACTCTTATTACCGTGTATCGCTGCGGCAAAAATATTTTCACGATGTAGTCGTTTTACTAATTTATCCGAACCATGTTTGGTGCGCGCGAAGACTAATACTTGATACCAGTCTCCAGTTTTAATTAAATGACAAAGTAATTCTATCTTGCGAGCCTTGTCTACAGGATGAACTTTTTGTGCAATCTTTTCGACAGTAGAATTACGTGGAGCTACATCTATCTCGACAGGATTGTTTATTATACCTTTCGCAAGTTTTCGGATCTCGTCTGAGAAGGTTGCCGAGAACATCAGGTTCTGACGTTTCTTTGGTAACAAGGCCATGATCTTTTTAATGTCATGGATAAAACCCATATCTAACATACGATCAGCTTCATCGAGTATTAAGACTTCCAGTTGATCAAAGCCTACGGCATTTTGTTGATATAGATCCAGTAAGCGCCCCGGTGTTGCAACGAGTACATCAACACCTTTACGAAGCTTCATCATTTGTGGGTTGATACCAACACCACCAAAAACAACAGCAGAGCGTAGACTCATATGTTTGCCATAAGTAAATACACTGTCTTGTACTTGTGCCGCAAGTTCGCGAGTTGGAGTTAATACCAAAGCGCGTACACGGTTGCTTCTGGCTTTTGGTTTACCACTGAGTAATTGTAATAAAGGTAAAGTAAAACCGGCAGTTTTACCTGTGCCAGTTTGTGCGGCAGCCATAACATCCGAGCCTTTTAATATGGCTGGGATGGCTTGTGCCTGAATAGGGGTAGGCTTGGTATAGCCAGTGTCACGCACAGCGCGCAACAATTCTTCGGATAATCCGAGTTCTTCAAATTTCATTTAAATATTTTTTCCTAAATATGTTTCGCCAACGCTGTTAGCACGATTGCTAATGTCAGTTCGCTGGGCTTTATTTCGGCGCACGCGCGTTATTGCGGAGCAGTCCGGGGCATTGGTAGTTTTGCCGTTTTACGCGGCATACAAATAATTGGCTCACTAAGGAGGGGAAGTCAGGCTTGAATAGCCAAACTAACAACTAAAGATGACGCTCTGTAGCCAGTTCCTGAACTACAGATGCGCGCACATTAACAGAATTATTCAGTAAAGCTACTATTATTTATGCAATCTATTACATATAAATCAATTTGGATCTGATACGCATATAACTGTAAAGTTGTCCTAATACAATTACTTACATAAAAAGGAGTTTCTATGATGCATGTTTTCATACAACAAGTTTTTACTGGGCATTTAAACAAACAAATATTCATTCTAGGCATTTTCGCTTTAATCAGCATGAATAGCATCGCAGATGAATTTGATGTAGTTAAAGAAAAAATAGAAGCTGCATTAGCGGATAAGAGTCGTCCTGAGAAAGATATCATACGCGATAAAAATCGTAAGCCAGTTGAGACCTTAGAATTTTTTGGTTTACGTGATGATATGAAAATTGTTGAATTGATTCCTGGTGGTGGTTGGTGCACGCGTGTATTGGCTCCGGTTATGCGAGACAAAGGCGAACTCTATGTTGCCTTGTAGGAATGTAGGAACCTTTTGGACACTTCGTGTATTTTAACTCACACGGAGGATCAGAAGATGACGACCGATGAAAGAGAAATCAATC